>Ga0307488_10000044_pt1 | contig 93264 bp, 75 predicted proteins | sample SB02metaG_FD_202248 | JGI IMG/M metagenome (GOLD analysis project Ga0307488, IMG submission 202248) | Sea-ice brine microbial communities from Beaufort Sea near Barrow, Alaska, United States - SB 0.2 | ecosystem: Environmental > Aquatic > Marine > Coastal | place: USA: Alaska | collected...
TTACTGCTGATTTACATTCCGTTGATCAGATCTTTACCTGGTATTCATTGGCTAAAAGCGGTGGATTTGCAGGCGACTTAAATATGGGTAGTAGCGCTTGTAATCTTTCCTCAGGTAATTGCAATACCCAGGCATTTGTAGATGCCGTCAATGCACAAGGTCTGTGTGGTTTTTTTGATTGGAGACTACCTAGCCATAGTGAGCTTTTATCGCTTGTTCATTTTGGTAAGTTGCAGCCCCCATTAATTGAAAGTGAGTATTTTCCTGATATAGGTACAACGAGTCCTGGCTCTCCTCTGTGGTATTGGACTTTTATGCCTAATGTTGATGGTGTCAATGAGAGTGGTTCGCAGAGCGCATGGGCAATTGATTTTGAGTCTGGGGTTGATAATTTTATTAATAAATCAACGCAAGCACGCATCAAACTTGTGAGGGCTGGACGATGATTAAGAACGTGCTATTCAGCACCACAGTAATTTGTTTTTTTCTTGGGTTTGTCAGTAGGGTGAATGCAGAGCAATTCTGTCTGTCGACAGCGCCTGTTAGCGCACCGGAAGAAGAATTCCTGAAGTTCGACAATGGGCAAGTACTGCATTTGAGCACAAATTTAATGTGGATGAGTTGTGCTATAGGACAAACTTGGAATGGCGAAAGCTGCACAGGTGAAGCTGAGCCAAATACTTGGAAACAGGCTTTAGAGTTGAGTGTTGGCTATGAATTTAATCTTTCTAGTAATTGGCGTTTGCCAAACATTAAAGAACTTAGCTCTATCACAGAGCGCTCATGCGCCAGACCTTCTATTAATATTGACTTGTTTCCCGCCACGCCTCCAGATGATTTTTGGACTTCGACGCCATCTATGATTGATGCTGAACGTGCTTGGGTAGTGGCATTTTTTAACAGTAGTAATTCTATTAAAGAGAAAAACAGAACGGTGTTTGTTCGTTTAGTGCGAACAGCTTTACCTGCGGAAAGGGAGGTCGAATAGGGCAAAATTGAACGTACTTAATTTTTATGCAAATGAGACTTTGAGTTAATCAATGTGCACTGTATCGAATAACTTATATAAACAAGTCTAGTAAGCTATTTAGGTAACGCTTTCCTGTCTCAGTAAGCTGCCAGGCTTGTTCATTACTCGTAATAAGCTTCATTGTCTTCGCTTTTTCCAAGTGTTGTAATTCGCTTTTGATTAATTCTCGCCCTGTCGTTTTTGCAAATTGCGCTTTGGGGCAAGCTTCCATAATCCGAAATCGATTCATAAAAAACTCAAATGCAAACTCGTCACTTTCAACCGGCGTTATTTTATCCATATAAGCGCGAGTGAAATCCATATAGCCTTTTGGATGCTTTACCTTAACCGTGCGAATAATGCGCAGTGCAGATGATGCTTCTGGTGTAGCAGGTGAACTGAGAAGAACTGTTTCTACTTTTGTCGACACCTGATTTTGAGGTATGCTTATTTTTCCATGTGCGCCACAACCGATGCCAAGATAGTCTCCATATCGCCAATAGTTAAGATTATGCTGACACTGTTGACCTTTTTTCGCGTAGGCTGATATTTCATATTGTTCATAGCCCGCTTGCGTCAAGAGCTGATGACCACGCTCTTGAATTTCCCACAAAATATCATCGTCGGGTAATGTCGGCGGTTTTGAATGAAATGCGGTGTTAGGTTCAATAGTGAGCTGATACCATGATAAGTGAGGCGGCGCTAGCGCAATGGCTTTTTCTAAATCAAGCATGGCATCGTCAATACTTTGGTTTGGTAAACCATGCATTAAGTCTAGGTTAAAACTACGTAATGTTAAGCGTTTTGCTAATTTAACAGCGGCGCTAGCTTGTGTCGAATCGTGGATACGACCGAGTGCTTTTAAATGTCGTTCATCAAAACTTTGAACACCAATCGAAATACGGTTGATTCCGGCTTTTTCAAAACCAATAAATTTTTCGGCTTCAACAGTACCGGGGTTTGCTTCCATTGTAATTTCAGCATCGGGAGCTAATGGAATTCTAGCTGCAATGCCATCCAACAGTCTTTGCATACCAGCGACAGACAATAAACTAGGTGTGCCACCGCCAATAAAAATGCTGGATACTTCTCGTAACTTCCCATTAATAGTAACTAGAGGCAAGTCTGCGGTTAAGTCGTCTAACACGTGACTGATATATTCAGACTCGGGCAAACCACCTTTCAAATTATGTGAATTAAAGTCGCAGTAGGGGCACTTTTGAACACACCACGGTATATGCACATATAAGCTCAGAGGAGGCAAATCTGTGAGACTAACGTGGCGTTTTAACTCAGCATCAAGAGTTGCGGTTGGAGTGCTAGAATTGCCTTCGCTCAACGGATTAATACTTCCTTCATTCGTTGCATCAACTGCACCAGTGCATTGCCACGGTGGCTAATTCTATTTTTAATGCTTGACTCTAGTTCAGCTGCACTGCAGTTTTGCTCTGGTACCCAAAAAATAGGGTCGTAACCAAAGCCGCCATTGCCGCTGAGTTTTGTGCTAATTTCGCCATGCCATTCACCCTGACATATAATTGGAGTCGGGTCGAGTTCGTGTTGCATAAATACGAGCACACACAAAAATCGAGCTTTACGATTATCTGTTTCGTTTGCCAAAGCCTTGAGCAGTTTGTTTATGTTGTCAGTATCATTAGCCGTTTCACCTGCATAGCGAGCGGAATAAATACCAGGAGCACCATTAAGAACATCTACTGCTAAACCGCTATCGTCAGCAATAGCGGGTAGTCCGGTTACTTTTGCCGCGTTACGAGCTTTGATAATTGCGTTTTCAACAAAAGTAGTGCCAGTTTCAGGCACTTCTTTAACATTAAACTCAGACTGTGGTGTTACTTTTATTGAAAAACCATCAAATAACGTCGAAAATTCAGCAACTTTGCCTTTGTTACCTGTCGCTAAGACGATTTGTTTTATACTCATCTATGCCTCTTTTGATTTAGGTGATGACGGTCTAGTTGTCTTCTTCTTAAACTTGCTCTTAGCTTTTACCTTTTTGCCTTTTCCTTTGCCTGGTGTTTTTACCTTTTGTTTTTTTACTACTTTTGGCGCTTTATTCTTTGGACGCAAACCATCAATGACTCGGGCTTTAAAGGGCTCTTTGGTATATCGCTCTACTTTACCTATTTTTTCAAAGTCATGTGCTTCAACAATAGAAATTGCAGTACCTTTGGCGCCCGCGCGTCCGGTTCGCCCAATACGATGCACATACAAGTCCGAACCTCTGGGCATGTCAAAGTTGATTACATGGCTTATGTCCTGTACGTCAATCCCCCTTGCTGCAACATCGGTTGCGATAAGAATTTTCACATCACCTGCTTTGAAACTCGCTAATGCAGAATTGCGTTTATCTTGAGGCATTTCACCTTGCAAATAGGTCACGCTAAAATCTTGGCTGAACAAAAAGTCTTTTAGGTTATGCAAGCGTTCGCGCGTTTTGACGAACACAATACACGACTCAATAGTATTGCGCAGATGATGAACTAATATCGCATTTTTATGGTTTAAATCGTCCGCTAAGTGGTACCACTGAATGATTTTGTTCTTCTCTTTTCTGGAAGGATCGGCTGAAAGTGTGACCGGATCTTTCAATAGTTCTTCTGCGAAAAGGCGTACACCTCTGCCTTCAAGTGTTGCAGAAAACAACATGCTTTGCTTGCGCCACCTAGCTTCACCGGCAATTTGATGTACGATTGAAGAGAAACCCATGTCTAACATGCGGTCTGCTTCATCTAAAATAAGCGATTCAATATCGCGGCAATCAAAGCTTTCTTGTTCAATATGCTCAAATAACCTGCCAGGTGTTGCAACCAAAATATCGCAATGGCCCGCTAGTGTTTCTCGGTCAGTACCATAATTAATCCCACCAGTAATGACACCGCAGGTTAGATGTGTGTATTTAGTAATTGCTAGCGCTTGTTCGAATACCTGATTAGCCAGTTCTCTGGTGGGTACGAGTATAAGCACCCTTGTTGAGCTGTCGTCTTTACGTGGGTGATCGAGCAAATATTGGCAAACAGGTAGCAAAAATGCGGCTGTTTTCCCTGTGCCTGTTGGGGCGTCAGCAAGTATATCTTTACCTTCCATTGCATGTGGAATAACCAAGGACTGAATGCTGGTGGGGCGTTCATAGCCCATGTCGTTAATGGCTCGGCAGAGTTCGTCGTCTAAATCTAATTGATCAAACATGAATGACTTTGTTTTATTTGTATTTGCGCTCATTCTACCTCAAATCAATGATAACGAGTATGCTTGTTTCAATTCAATGGCGTATTTTCTCAACTTAGCGGAAATACGCGTTTGTACTGCGCAATCTAGGCGCTTTTACATTGACTTAAATACCGATAATAGATAGGTTATCTATATGATAATCATAACAGCGCAGATAACGTGTATTTAAGCTATTTTGGGTTAACAGACAACCCATTTTCAATTGCTCCTAACCCCGATTACCTTTTCATGAGCCCTAGGCATCGTGAGGCGTTGGCACATTTAACGCATGGCTTAAAGGAGTCAGGTGGATTTGTAATGCTAACTGGAGAGGTGGGGACAGGAAAAACCACCGTGTCTCGCAAGCTTCTACAAGATTTATCAGACGATACGCAAACCGCTGTTATTTTAAATCCAACATTGTCAGCCATAGAGTTATTGGCCACAGTTTGTGATGAACTTGGCATTAAATATTTAGTGAATACTAATTCGCTTAAAGTATTTACAGACAAAATTTTAAATAAGTTGGCAGATAATCACGCTAATGGCATCAACACAGTACTTATTATTGATGAAGCTCAGCACCTGATGCCCGAAGTATTAGAACAACTGCGTTTGTTAACTAATTTAGAAACGACTCGAGAAAAGCTATTACAAGTCGTCTTAATCGGTCAACCTGAGTTGCAACAACTATTGCGCCGAAATGAACTAAGGCAATTAGCGCAGCGAGTAACTGCTCGTTATCACTTATTACCTTTAACTAAGGCTGAGGTTGCATTATACGTGGCGCATCGACTGCAGGTGGCGAATGGTAGTCCAAGTATTTTTACATCAGCGTCGTTAAGTAGTTTATTTCAGATCAGTGGAGGTATTCCGCGGGTTATTAATTTGTTATGCGATCGCGCAATGACCCTCGCTTACACACTACAAAAACCGCTTATTACACACCAACTCGTTATTGGCGCCAGTTATCAAGTGTTAGGTGATGACATTGTTCAGCAACGACAGGAAGACCTGTGGAAACGCGTTTTTGTAGGCAGCTTTGTCACTTCCATAATCCTAGGTTTGGTTGCAGGAGGATTGTATGCTTAAGTTGTTCAATGTAAGCGATCTGCAGCCAGGTATGCTAGTGAGTAAGGTCGTAAGTCAGCATGGCCCCGTTAAAATTCGAAAAGTAGGGATGATCCGCAGTCCCGAAATGATCAAGGGTTTAGCCAACATGGGCGTGACTGAGGTTGAAGTTGATTTGAGTCAGAGTTTGGGTCTGCTCGATACTGAGGGGGTGGAGCTAGACGTTGAACCTACAGAACAAGCGGTAAAGTTAACACCAACGCAACAGCTACTGCAAAATGAGAGGAAGTCTGCCAAGGCCAATAATGATGTAAGCCAGCAATACCATCGATCGTTGTTTATGCCTTCTATGGATACTTTGCCTTCATCTTGGGATTTGTATGGTAAGAATATTTCATTATTACTTTTATTGGTCGTTGGTGGTTTGTGCGTAGGTTGGAATATTGCATCTATTCCAGATTGGTTGTCACTGACAACAAGTAAAGACTACATGGTGATTGATTATCAACCCGCAAATAGCCCCACACAAAAGAATCTTGCATTGGATGCAAATAGTCCTGCATCTTCATTACTAGCAACAGAACTCAGCAACGAACAAAATAGCACTAATGACGCGAATACAGTGACAGAAGATATGCCAGCGAGCGCAGCTCCAGAAGCAAAAAATAGTGCAGGCTTAGCGCAAGTGCCAACTCCAGTTACACCAAAACAGAAAGACCCTGGCAGTGTCCCTGAGGCTGAACCACTGGTGTTGGGATATCTGCCAGAAAACATGCCTAATACAGAAATTTTAGAGCGTTCAGCGGTGAGCGAGGGAGAAAATATATTAAATTTACCTGCGAACACCCAATCTGAAAGCGCGGTGTCGGCTCGATTATTAGCCAAAATCAACAAAGCGATTGCAGAGTTAGATAAAGGCGAGTCCGCGGAGTCAAATTTTCAGCAAAGCACGAGCTTTGATGACTTACCGCGTGTGGATCAATTGTCCGTAGCGACTCAAACACAAATTCCAACAATGGCATTTAGTGCGCACATGTATTCTTCTGAAAGGCCTGAACGTTGGGTTAGAGTTAATGGCAGGCGCTTAGTTGAAGGTGACTTTATTGCGGAAAACTTGCAGTTAGTCAATATAGAGCCACAAAAAGTCATTTTATCTTTTAAAGATGAGGTGTTTACGATGAATGCTTTGTCTGACTGGTAGTCAAATAATCTAAACGTCAGTGGCTAGAGTCGAACGAGACAGATTAGACTAATTCATCAAGGGCTAGTTATTGAAATCAATGAGCAAAATAACTCGTTTTATTTAGGCAGAAAAACGCTTTTGAAAAATTTGTCTAAGTTCATACTAAATTCTTCTGGTCTAACGCCTGTTAAAATATACTGTTCTGATTGGCTTAAATCGACCCTTACAATGTCAGTGTGCACTTGCGTTTGCATACTATAAAAAATCATTACTACTGGATTCAGCGGTTGTTTAACATTGCGTTGACTCACAATAGCTAATTTTTGGCTGTTGAGTTGGACTAATGAACCTACGGGATGCAGGCCAATGGCATTAATAAATTCTTTGACTAACTCACGATCTAGCGTTTCATCGCTCTCTAACTGATGCAGGGCTGCAGTCGCGCTAACAGAACGTTGATGTTGTCGGTTCGAAATCATAGCGTCGTAGCAATCTACAATACCTGCCATCTGAGAATATACACTGATTTGCGAGGCTGTCTTTGCTTTAGGATAACCGCTGCCATTTATTCTTTCATGGTGATTCGCAATAACATCTAACACAATAGGCTGTGCATCATCCAAGCGCTCGACTATTTCTAACCCGACATCGACATGACTTCTCATCATTTGCCAATCGGTATCATCGAGTTCGCTGGTTTTTTGTAACAGATCCGCGGGAAGCGAGGTCATACCTATATCCATCAGCAAGCCAGCAATAGTCAAATCCTGAACCTCAGCTTGAGACATCCCTTTTGAACTAGCAAACATAGTGAGTAAGATTGCACAATTAATTGCGTGCTCTACTAAGTATTCATCAGAGTCTTTGAGCATTAATAGACAGGATAGTGCATCGGCATTCTCAAAAACTGAGTCAATAATATTTTGCGATAGGTTGTTCAAGTGATCGATATTTGGCGTTGAGCCAGAGCGCAATTGAGATACGAAGTTTTTTTGTACATTTTTTGCTTGTATATACAGCTTATCGGCGTCTTTCAGCGCTTCTTGATGTTGCCCAATATTTATAATTTTTGTTAACTTAGATTCTTTTACTTCTGACGCGATGCCATTATTTTTTGCGGTAGTATCACTTTCTAGCTTATAATTTTCAGGATGAGCAGAGCGAGCTGCTAGATGATTTACTGCTATTCTATCATTGCTTTGACTTTTAGGGCTTATACTCTTGCTAAAATCTACCTCAACTTCCAATACACCTTTTTCTTCTAGCGCAATGAGGATAGCTTGTGATTTTATCAATCCTTTACTTTTTATTCGGACATTGCCTTTTTGCTTTACTACGCTTTCGACATACATGCCGGCGGTTAGCTCAGTTATGTGGATTGTTTTTATCATCATTATATTATTGACCTGACTTTAGTTACAATCGAGTGATCTGCACCCTCGTAATTACGTCAGTATACACACTAAACCATTGACTTAGTGTGTATATTTGTGTCAAAAAACCGTATTGGAGTTCATATCAAAGTATAAAAAGAGGCTACAACCAAGCGGCCCTTTTACCCTCAAAATGACTAATGCTTGTATCTAACTCAAGCGTTTGCCCAATTGCATCTAAGCCTTTGATCATATTTTGTTTGTGATGTTCTACCATATCGAACGTGTACGTTTTTTCACCAACCTGTACGCTTTGTTCTGGAAGGTTAACGAAAAATATGATGTCTGGATTATCCGAAACTTTTGCAAACAACTCATCCATATCTTTGCTTGGAAGTACAACGGGAAGAAGTTGATTATTAATACAGTTACTATAAAAAATATCCGCAAAACTGGTTGCAATAATGCATCCAAAACCAAAATCAGCCAAAGCCCAAGGAGCATGTTCACGACTTGAACCACAACCAAAATTCTCACGCGCTAATAGAATGTTAGCACCTTTGTGTTGCGATTTAGTCAATGGAAACTCAGGGTTTACTTCTTGTTCATGCAAGTCTAAATAGCGCCAATCATGAAACAGGTGCTTGCCATAGCCGGAACGAGTTACACCAGTTAAAAACTGTTTAGGGATTATTTGGTCAGTATCGATGTTAGCTTGGTCTAGTGGTGCGGCTTTGCCTTTTAATTTAGTAAATCCTGTCATTTTATTCTCCAAACTGTCTTGAATCAGCAAAACTGCCAGTTAACGCCGCAGCGACCGCCATTTCAGGGCTCACCAAATGAGTTCTCGAACCACGACCTTGGCGACCTTCAAAATTTCGATTACTAGTAGAAGCACAGCGGTCTCCTGGTTGCAGAACATCGTCATTCATGCCCAAACACATAGAACAGCCTGGTAACCTCCACTCGAAACCGGCTTCTTTAAAAATTACATCTAATGCTTCTTTTTCTGCTTGTTCTTTAACTTCAACAGAACCTGGAACAACAATAGCGGTCACGTCGCTTTTTACTTTTCCTAATGCAGCAACTTTTGCTGCTGCTCTTAAATCTTCAATGCGACTGTTGGTACAGGAACCAATAAAGACATGAGATATTTTGACATTGTCCCATGTTTGTCCTGCCTCAAGTCCCATATACTTAAGTGCTTTAAATGCGGATTCTTTTTCGATAGGGTCGTCAAAATCATCGGGTGAAGGGATAGTTTGGTTAATACCAATAACTTGCCCTGGGTTAGTTCCCCAAGTAATCTGTGGTTGAATATCTTTTGCTTGTAGGGTCACAACCGTGTCGAATATCGCATCGGTATCTGTAGTTAATGATTGCCAATATCTAACCGCGTCATTCCAATGCTGCTTGGTTGGTGCAAATTCTTTATCTTTTAGGTAATCGATGGTTTTTTGGTCAGGTGCAATTAAGCCCGCCTTCGCACCTGCTTCAATACTCATATTGCAGATGGTCATGCGTTGCTCCATCGATAAGTCGCTGATGGCTTCGCCGCAATATTCAATAACGTAGCCAGTCGCCCCAGCGTGGCCAATTTTTCCTATAATTGCCAAGATAATGTCTTTCGCTGTAACCCCGATCGACAACTTGCCTGCAACCTCGATCTTCATGCTCTTAGCTTTGCTTTGTTTCAATGTTTGAGAAGCTAATACATGTTCAACTTGTGACGTACCTATGCCAAATGCAAGTGCGCCAAAGGCTCCGTGGGTTGCAGTATGGCTGTCGCCACAAACTACCGTCATACCCGGTTGAATTAGGCCAAGTTGAGGACCAATGACATGCACAATTCCCTGGTTCTTGTGACCAACTGGATAGAGTTGGATTTTGTGCTGTGCACAGTTATCTGCCAGCGTTTGTAGTTGTAATTTATTTTGCGGACCACATGCATCAAGTGCAAGAGAACGCGTAGATATACTATGGTCCATAGTGCCAAAAGTAAGATCTGGTCGACGTACTTTACGATTATTTTCATTCAACCCAGCAAAGGCTTGAGGTGTGGTGACTTCGTGAATGAGATGACGGTCAATATACAATAAGGTATCTTCGCCTAGTTGTTCTACGATGTGTGCGTTCCACACTTTGTCATAAAGGGTTTGAGCCATGATTTTTCCTTACCTTGAGGTTAAGAGATTTGTTGTAAAATATAAGTGCCTACATCTGCAGTGGAGCGCGCATTATCGCGTTCTTGCTTTGGCATTAATTCTGCGGTTAAGACGCCATCTTCAAGTGTTTTAACAACGGCAGCATCAATTGCATCTGCGGCGTCAACTTCACCTAGGCTATATCTTAGCATCATTGATGCTGACAGAATTTGAGCGATTGGATTTGCAATCCCTTTGCCTGCAATATCGGGAGCAGAGCCGCCGGCTGGTTCATACATCCCAAAGCCTGCGCCATTGATACTCGCGGACGGCAATAAACCCATTGAGCCTGTCAGCATTGCGCATTCGTCACTAATGATATCGCCAAATAAGTTGGAACATAACATGACGTCAAATTGCGCAGGATCGCATATAAGTTGCATCGTCGCATTATCAATATAAATATGTTCAAGCGTCACTTCTGGGTAATCTTTTGCGACTTCCTCAACCACTTCTCGCCATAAACGACTGCACACGAGCACATTAGCTTTATCTACAGAGGTGACTTTTTTCCCGCGTTTCATTGCCGCTTCAAATGCACTGATAGCGATACGCCGAATTTCACGTTTTGAATAACGCATGGTATCGAAAGCAAACTGTTCTTCACCTTCGCCTTCAAGCCCTTTAGGCTGGCCAAAGTAAATACCGGAGGTAAGCTCGCGAATAACTAAAACATCTACGCCTGATTGTGCGATGTCGCTGCGCAATGGAGATAAATGGGCAAGTCCTGCATAAATTTTCGCTGGACGTAAATTACTAAATAAATCGAAGTGGCTTCTCAACTTCAGCAAAGCTGCACGCTCAGGGCGAAGCTCTAAGGGCAGGCTATCCCATTTAGGGCCGCCAATTGAACCAAACAAAATAGCATCAGCTTGTTCGCAACCTTCAAGAGTTTCCTTAGGCAGTGCTTCACCGTGATGATCAATTGCAAAGCCGCCTACAGGGTAGGTTGTGCGCTCTAGTATAATATCAAACTTATGGCATACCGCATCTAAAACCCGATTTGCCTGTTCCATTACTTCCGGCCCAATACCATCCCCCGGTAAAACTGCAATGTTATATGTGGCCATTCTAAACTCCGGTAATATTTTCTTGTTGTTGTTTTTGTTCGTCAATTTGATCAGCAAGGTAAGTATTATTTAATACAAAAATTAATGCGCGAACACCTGACTCAACGATGTCAGTCGCTAGGCCAATACCGTTAAAACGTCTGCCATTATACTCGGCGACCACACTAACTTGAGCGAGTGCATCTGCACCTTCACCTTTGGAATCCAATTTAAAATCGACAATATCAATTTTGTGGTCTTTCACTACTTTCATAATAGCATTATATGCGGCATCAACAGGACCATTTCCGACCGCTGATTCGGTGATACTTTGGTCGCCCACTTTAAGGCGGACCGTGGCGCTAGGGATGATGTTACGACCCGAGTTAGCCTGTAAATAATCTAATTGATAATGCGCATGGTCATGTTTTTGTTGGTCGAAAAAGAGAAGCGCTTCTAAGTCATAATCAAAGACTTGTCCTTTTTTGTCCGCTAAGCGCAAGAATGCATCGTAAATAGCGTCTAAGTCATATTCATCTGTTCGATACCCTAGTTCACCTAAACGATGTTTAATAACATGTCGACCAGATCGCGAGGTTAAGTTAAGTTTGTTTTTATTAATCCCAACGCTTTCTGGTGTCATTATTTCGTAGGTATTTTGGCCTTTTAATACGCCATCTTGATGAATACCTGATGAGTGACTAAATGCATTCGCACCTACAATTGCCTTGTTTGCTTGCACTGGCATATTGCACAGATTGCTAACCAACTTTGAGGCTTTATAAATTTCCGGCGATTGGATGTTTGTGGATAAACCGAGCATGGCATAACGGGTTTGCAGGATCATCGCAATTTCTTCAAGTGAACAATTACCAGCTCGTTCACCAATACCATTGACGGTGCACTCAACTTGGCGAGCACCTTGCTCGATGGCCGCTAACGAGTTCGCAACGGCTAGACCTAAATCGTTATGACAATGCACGGATATTATTGCTTTATCAATATTAGGAACACGATTAAATAGGTTTTTAATAATGTTGCCAAACTCGGTTGGTGTTGTATAGCCAACGGTATCCGGAATGTTAACGGTGGTTGCACCAGCATTGATTGCGGATTCAACCATGCGGCATAAGTAATCAATATGGGTTCGACCGGCATCTTCACAGCTGAACTCTACGTCGTTAGTATACTTGCGCGCATGTTTAATTGCGTTAACCGCCATTTCAACTACTTCATCTTGTGATTTTCGCAGTTTTGTATTCACATGAATATCAGATGTTGCGATAAAAGTATGAATGCGAAAATGGTCAGCGACACTGAGTGCTTGTCCACAGGCATCAATATCTTTTTCTAGTGCTCTTGATAGGCCACAAACAGTCGAATTTTTGATTTCCTTTGCAATTAACTGAACGGATTTAAAATCACCGGGCGATGAAACTGGAAAACCAGCTTCTATTATGTCAACGCCCAGTTTTTCGAGCATCAGCGCAATTTGTAGCTTATCTTTTACATTGAGGCTAGCGGGTAGTGCTTGCTCTCCATCACGCAACGTGGTGTCAAAAATAATGACTTGCTGATTGCCCTGCTTAACTCTAGTCATGTTATTTGCCTTTTATTCATTTGACCGTTGTTTGTTAGCGCGACATTAACGCCGCATATGTTCGAATGTGATCCGTATTTTATTGAGGCATAAAACAAAAAACCCGTGCTTGGCACGGGTTTTTTATGTGTATTTGCTATAAAAGCTACCCGTGCAATGAATTCGCCAAGAGTAATAGCAGCAGCATAGAAATCAAAGAATATTGATTTTTTGATGATAAAATTTTCATATCTGCCCCTTTTTTAAAGACTTTCTTTCGATTGACTAACTTTACTGCGCTAAACAAGTTGGGTCAACAGTTCAATGCAATATAAACAGACCTTTTACCTAACTTATTTCTATAAGTTAGGTTTTTTAAGTCTGGCCTTCATTTCTCTCCGACGTGCATGCAATAGTGGCTCGGTATAACCTGAAGGCTGTTCTTTACCTAAAAAGATAAGATCATTGGCAGCTTTAAAACCAATTGAATTAGCTAAGTCGGGCAGCATCGGAATATATTCAGCATCATCTTCATTTTGACTATCCACCAAAACTGCCATTCGTTGCAATGACTCGTTGACTTGTTGAGTGGTAACGATCCCATGCTCAAGCCAGTTCGCGATATGTTGACTGCTGATCCGCAAAGTTGCTCGGTCTTCCATTAAACCGACACCGTGTATATCGGGTACTTTTGAACAGCCAATACCTTGGTGTACCCAACGTACGACATACCCCAAAATACCCTGCACATTATTATCAATTTCTAGTGTGATTTCTGTTGAACTTAATTCTGCATTTTCCGCCATTAAAGGGATTTCTAGTATGCTATCGATGTAGGTTAAATGAGCGTTTTTGTTGTCGTTAATTATACTTTTCTGTTGCTCAAATACGTTAATTTGATGGTAATGTAACGCATGTAAAGTTGCTGCAGTAGGAGAGGGGACCCAAGCCGTATTTGCGCCAGCCTGTGGATGTCCGATTTTAACCGTCATCATGTTGGCCATTTGTTCTGGAATGGGCCACATGCCTTTACCAATTTGAGCTCTGCCAGATAGACCAAATTTCAGTCCTGTGGCAACGTTAGCTAATTCGTAAGCATTGAGCCAAGGGCGCATCTTTATTTCAGCTTTAGGGGCAAATGCCCCTTTGAGCATAGACGTATGAATTTCATCACCAGTGCGGTCTAAAAAACCAGTGTTAATAAATACGACACGTTCATTCGCAGCCTGAATACAAGCCGCTAAATTAAGGCTTGTTCTTCGTTCCTCATCCATAATCCCTATTTTTATCGTGTTTCTGGGCAGATCAAGTACCCGTTCTACATCGCCGAACAATCGATTCGTAAAGGCAACCTCATCCGGGCCATGCATTTTGGGTTTTACAATGTAAATACTGTTTTCTTTCGCATTTTTAAACGGACTATTGTTAAGCAAATCATGTTTAGCAATAAGTGATGTAATCATCGCGTCCATTATTCCTTCAGGGATCTCCTCACCTTCAAATAAAATTGCGCTATTGGTCATTAGATGTCCGACATTGCGAATAAACATAAGGCTTCGACCAGAAAGTGTAATGCTTTGATTTTTCAGTGATAGATACTCACGGTCAGGATTCATACTTCTAGTAAACGTTTTATCTCCTTTGTGAAGTTGAATCTGCAGAGTTCCTTGCATCAATCCTAACCAGTTTTGATAAACCAGCGTTTTGTCTTCAGCATCGACTGCTGCAACGCTATCTTCACAATCCATGATGGTGGTTAACGCGGATTCTAGTAATATGTCTTTTATTGTCGCGGGATCTGTTTTTCCGATTGGGTGGGTGTTATCAAATTGTATTTCAGCGTGCAAGCCGTTATGACAAACTAATATTGCATGCGGATTCTCTATCGTTCCTTGAAGGCCAATCAACTGATTTGAGTCTTGTAATGTTGTGGTAGTGCCATCAGCTAGTGTAACTAACAAACATGTGTCATTAAGTTGGTAATTTTTGCTCCCTACGTGGCTGCCGGTGGTCAAGGGTAAAATAGTGTCTAAATACTCTCTCGCCCTTATAATCACTTTTTTGCCACGAATGGGATTGTATTGACCATTTGCTTCTGCGCCATTTTTATCTGAGATAACGTCGGTGCCATACAATGCATCATAAAGACTACCCCAGCGGGCATTAACTGCGTTAATCGCATATCTTGCGTTGTTAATTGGTACAACAAGTTGAGGGCCGGCCATGGTGGCAATTTCAGCATCGACATGTTGAGTTGCTATTGGGCTAGGAGCAGGTGCTGTTCGCAAATAACCTATGGTACTTAAAAATGATTTGTATTCGCTAGGTGATGCTTTCGGCTCATTTCGGTGAAAACGATTGATTTGTTGTTGGAACGTTTCACGCTCGCTTAACAAAGCCTTGTTGAGTGGGATTAAGTTTTCAAGGATTTGTTCGAAACCTTGCCAAAACGCAGTAGGCTCTGTTTGAGATTTTGGCAGCGCGCTTGATTCTATAAAATCAAATAAATCGCTAGAAACTGATAATTTGCCTTTTGTCACATATCCTTCCGCAGCAGTCTGCATCACAGATAGAGCGCTGTGCTCATTGGCTTGTGAATCTCTGGCATCGTTTGCACCAGATGGACTTGTCGTCTTTCCTGAAACCGTTGACATTGGCATACTCCGTTGTTTTCTTTTCTACAGTTTAGGGAATATGACGACAGTTTTTTAGTTTATGTACAATATGTTTGTTATTGATACTGTGAATGCATATGCCGTCAATATATCTATTAAGGCTGGACCTCACTGTTCATCGCGTTTGCTACTTCGGTAATGAGTCTTCTTAACCAAATGTGACCTGCATCGTGATGTAATAACGCACTCCAAGCCATCTTTAATGCGATGGGTGGAATGTCGAAAGGAGGCTCGACAACGGTAATACTTGGGTCATCTTTAAATATTTTGGCCGCTTTACTAGGTAATGTTGCTATCAGGTTTTGTGTTTTGGTTAATTGCAGCGCCGCATGATAGTGACGGGTAAACACACGGATATCTCGTTGTTTTCCTAATTTAGTTAGCTCAGCGTCTACCCAACCGAGCTTTTGAACTTCGTTGGGGTCAATACCAACGCCGACACCAAAGCCAGTTTTACTGACCCAAATATGTTGCGCTTTTAGATAGGCAGCTAGATCTAGGTTATCTTTCATCGGATGACCACTGCCGATCACGCATGAAAATGTATCATACCAAATAACTTTTTGATGAAACGATAGTGGCAGTTCTTCGAAGCGATTTATGGCCATGTCGACCTTACCTTGCTCTACATCGTGAAACGTTACATCACTCGGTGTTATCAGATCTAAAGTAATATTAGGTGCTAAAACGGCAAGTCTGCCGATGAGTTCGAGTAGTAATGTCGATTCAGCATAATCGCTTGTCATAATTCTGAAGGTACGGACACTTGTCTCTGGACTAAATTCAATCTCGGGTTGAATACATGACTCCAATTTACTCAGCACGTCACGAATAACTGGCTGCAACTCGAGCGCTCGTTTTGTTGGAGTCATGCCATCGCTGGTTCTAACTAACAATGGGTCTTTAAATAAATCTCGTAGACGCTTTAATCCATTGCTCATGGCCGGTTGAGTTATACTAAGTTGATTAGCCGCTTTGGTAACGCTGCCTTCTCTCAATAAAACGTCTAAGTAAACTAATAGGTTTAGGTCGACTTTTGCGATATTCAAGATGTTAGTTCCAATGTCAGTGGTATAAAAAGAGGATGAAAATTCAGCAATAAAACTATTTGTAAACCTCATTCACTATATTTACAATGAATTCTAGCCGATTATACAACCACAAACGACAAAAGATTGATAATACCTTGGTAGTCCCATCGAAATTGATTTGATTTATATTATTAATTTTTAGTCTCTAACAACAAAAAAACGCCCCGGGGGGCGCTCAACAAGAGTCGTTTTTTGTTAGATATTAACCTTGCGTCTTATCAAATCCGAACTTAACGAATTATATTAATCAACAGTGTCGAACTGGTTCATCGTATTATCTTCACCAGAAGCTTTTAACGCTTGTTCCCCAGAAAAATACTCTTTATGAGTATCGCCCAAGTCGGAGCCGGCCATTGCCTGATGTTTAACGCAAGCTAAACCTTGACGAAGCTCCTGGCGCTGAACACCCTTAACATAAGCGAGCATTCCTTCTTCGCCAAAGTAACCTTTTGCTAAATTGTCAGTGGAAAGCGCCGCAGTATGATAAGTCGGTAGCGTAATCAAGTGATGGAAAATGCCAGCTTCACGTGCTGCGTCAGCCTGGAATGTGCGTATTTTCTCGTCAGCTTCAAGCGCAATTTCAGTACTGTCATAACTTGATGACATCAATGCAGCGCGGTCATAAGTACTCGTGTCTTTACCTTCTTCCACCCACATATCAAATACTTGTTGGCGGAAACTCAAGGTCCAGTTAAACGACGGACTATTGTTGTAAACGAGTTTGGCTGAAGGCGCTACTTCACGGATTGCGCGAACCATATCGCCAATTTGACCAACGTGAGGCTTCTCTGTTTCAATCCACAACAAGTCGGCACCATTTTGTAGTGACGTTATGCAATCAAGGACAACACGGTCAAACCCAGTGTTGTCCTTAAACTTAAACAGCCCATTCGGAAGACGCACTGGCTTAACAAGCTCACCGTTTAACTTCATAACGGTGTCGCCGTTGGCTAAATCATCAATAGAATTAACCGGCGTTGTTTCTAAAAATGCATTGTACTGAGATGCGAGGTCACCTTCGCTATTTGATACTGGGATTTTCTGAGTTAAGCCAGCACCCAACGAATCTGTGCGAGCGACAATAACGCCGTCATCTACGCCTAACTCAAGGAATGCATATCGTACTGCATTAATCTTGGCTAAAAAGTCTTCATGTGGAACCGTGACTTTACCGTCTTGGTGGCCACATTGCTTAGCGTCAGAAACTTGATTTTCGATTTGAATACAACAAGCGCCAGCTTCAATCATCTTCTTAGCGAGAAGGTAAGTCGCTTCTTCATTGCCGAAACCAGCATCAATGTCAGCAATAATAGGAACGACATGAGTTTCAAAGTTGTCTATATCTGCTTGAATAGCACTTGTATCTGCACCTTGCTCTCGGGCTTTATCAAGTTGGTCAAAAAGAGTACCCAATTCTCTAGCATCTGCTTGACGCAAAAATGTATATAGTTCTTCTATTAGCGACGGAACTGAGGTTTTTTCGTGCATTGACTGGTCTGGTAATGGCCCAAACTCTGAGCGCAATGCTGCTACCATCCAACCCGATAAATAAAGGTAGCTTTTAGCTGTTGTGCCTTGATGTTTTTTTACAGCCAACATTTTTTGTTGACCAATAAAGCCGTGCCAGCAACCCAGAGACTGAGTATATTGGCTCGAATCGGCGTCATAATCAGCCATATCTTCACGCATTATGCCAGCAGTGTATTTTGCGATATCTAACCCGGTTTGAAATCTGTTTTGGGTTTTCATTCTCGCCGCATATTCAGGGCTGATTGCGTTCCATGCGTTGCCTTGAGAGGCTTTTAATTTCGCCATGCTTTCTAAGTCTTGTTGATACTGTGACATATTATTTTCCTCTTTTACTGTTTCTTGAATATAATTGTGTGAAGATATTAAAACCGGTGCTATTTAAGGTTGTGCTTAATTGTGTGCCGTCATGCGGGTCGTTGTAACTTGCCGATGATGTTTAATTTCGTAACTAACCTGCGTTAACCATCCGCTCACTAGAGAAGATTGAACCATCCTATGCTTCAATCATTAATAAAAAAACAGTATGAAACTTATTCTAATAATTCACGCTGTGAATAGTGTATTTTTTATTGATTAATTTAATCACTGTTTTTTTATTTTAAACTATTGAATTAATTGAAATTAAGTTAATTATTTATTGGATTTAGGTAAGTCTAATTGAAAAAGTTATAGGTGAGCTGATAATGTCTATAGTTTTGAGTGATGAGCTAAAAGGGTAAACTTAACTTATTTGGTATGTCAGACGAAGCTCAGTTATCACATTTACCGATAAATTTTCAAGTTGTATCAATCACGACCATGTGCGCTAACTATGAGTCACGATTAGCGTTGTAATATTGTCTAGCCTTGTGTTGACGACGTTAAACAAAGCGATTTTGTGTTTGGCATTAGAGGATAATTAACGTTATATTTAGGACACAAACCTAGGGAGGGGTATTTGAGCCGAAATATCGGTATACACTTTCAAATATAGGCTTTCATCGGCGTTATAAAACACCCGATATCACTTTATATAACATTGCAAATTGAGTTGTGAAGCAAAATAAATTCAATGAGTTGTGAATTTTTCAGAGGTTATTTAGTCACATGGTCATAAAAAATATTTATACAGTTAGTCTGGTTGCAGCGTTTACCCTGCTAAGCGCAGCTTGCACAGCGACTAAACCACAAGATATGGGTAGCACCCAAACAAACGTTAACACACCAAAAAACATTATTATGGTTATTGCTGATGGAATGGGGCCTGCTTACACAACAGCTTATAGGCTGTATAAAGATAACCCTAATACGTCAATGGTTGAACTCACAGCACTTGACCCATTTTTGGTTGGTATGGCACAAACCTACCCTGCGCAGGTATCGGGTTATGTAACCGATTCAGCAGCAAGCGCAACGGCGCTAGCCGCTGGTGTAAAAACATATAACGGTGCGATTGGTTTAGATGTCGCCAAGCAACCACTAGAAAGTGTGCTGCACCGAGCTAAAAAACTGGGTAAAAGAACAGGCGTTGCCGTCACTTCACAAATTGTACATGCAACACCTGCTGCGTATGTGACGCACAATGAGTCGCGAAATAATTACAATGAAATTGCCGATTCGTTTCTTGATGATCGTATCAACGGTGAGAATGTTATTGATGTAATGTTAGGCGGTGGTTGGAATTATTTTATTCGTGATGACCGCAACTTAGTTGACGAATTTACGTCTTTAGGATATCAATATGCCGACTCATACACTGCTTTATTAGCGTTACCCGAGGGTAAACCAACATTAGGATTGTTTGCTGATAAAGGTTTATCCAAAGCATTGGATGACACTAATCCTCATCGACTTTCTGTACTAACTAAAAGCGCAATCTCCCATCTAGAAAATCCTAATGGCTATTTTTTGCTGGTTGAGGCGAGCCAAGTTGATTGGGCAGGGCATGCTAATGACATATCCTCAGCAATGGGCGAAATGGAAGACTTAGAGCAGACGATGAAGTTGCTAAAAAACTATGTTGACACACACCCAGATACACTCGTTGTTCTTACGGCAGACCATAGCACGGGTGGGTTAACCATAGGTGCTGGTGGAGATTATCGTTGGAGTCCTGAATTCATTCAGAACATGAAGGCTTCCGTCACTGTGATGTCTGAACAAATAACAGGTGAAGAAGATATGGCTGAATATGTTGAACGCATGTTTGGCTTTGCCTTGAATGATGATGAAAAAAATCGCATCAGTGGCATTTCAAGTAATATCGAGCCTAGAGCGCGCGAGGCTGTATTGAAGTCCATTCTAGATGAGCGCACTAATACTGGCTGGACAACGTCAGGTCACACCGGCATTGATGTGGAGGTTTATGCGTTTGGTGCCGGTGCACAAGAATTTGCTGGAAATCTAAATAATACTGACATTGCTAAAAAGATTTTCGAGTTGTTGGGAGACGTCAAATAAGCTATTTTAAGGCGCTTATTCAAGCGCCTTAATTCTTTCAGCGAGAGGCGGGTGGCTTGAAAATAGTTTGTGTATTTTACCCGCATTAATTGCAAATGCAGCCATTTCATCAGGCATATCCGGACCTGTTTGACTTGCTTGTAAGCGCATAAGCGCAGCGCGCATTTTATGTTTTCCAACAAGTTTTGCGGCTCCCGCATCAGCTCTGTATTCTCGGTGACGAGAAAACCACATGGTAATGGTCATCGCCAAAACACCTAAAATAATTTCAGCAACTATCGATATAATCCAAAATGCAGGGCCATGCCCCCGTTCTACTTTAAATATAACGCGGTCGACGGTATGTCCAATCACTCTTGATAGAAATACAACAAATGTGTTCATTACACCTTGTAGCAAAGTCATGGTAACCATATCGCCATTAGCTACGTGAGCCACTTCGTGTGCCAGCACAGCCTCAAGTTCGTCTTTATTCATACTTTCAACAAGACCAGTGCTTACCGCAATTAGGGCATTGTTGCGATTCCAACCGGTAGCAAACGCGTTAGGCGAATGACTATGGAATATACCCACTTCAGGCATACCAATATTTGATTGCTTAGCGAGGCGACCGACCGTATTTAATAGCCACGTTTCTGTGCTGTCGGCTGCTTGCTTAATAATTTGCACTCGCATTGAACGTTTAGCCATCCATTTTGAGATGAATAAAGATATGAATGCGCCGCTGAAGCCAATAATCGCAGAGTAAATCAATAGTGCATTTAAATTGAGGTCAACGCCGTTGTTTGCAAGCAGACCCTGGATCCCAAATAAACTAAACGTAATACTTAATAAAGCAATAATCGCCATGTTGGTAGCGACGAATAAAAAAATACGTAGCATGTCTTTTCTCAATATAGTTAGCGACCGATTCGCTGATTCGTATATTATTAAATAGTGCTATTTTGTAAAAATATCAATGAATTAAATATAAACATTTTTTTATGGTGCAGAATGATTTTTTTATCAATAACCGGTTAATTCCAGAAATCCGATACCGTTATGGGTGCCGCTAACAGCTACCGTTCCTTCATAATAAGCGACTGAAGCAGGATTCCATTGATCATTTTTGGTTGCTTTAATGCTAACGTTTACGCGTTTACTGTTAATTCGTAACTCCCAATTTAACGGTAGTTCTTTGTTACCAACAGGCGTTAATTGAATCGCATTCAACTCTATATCTGAAGGCATTAGGGGGACGCTTGAGCCGTCGGCATTAATGTAAGTACCGGTAATATAATCAGGTTGGCCTTGCAAGCGCATTTGAAAGGCCATAATCTTATCGCCATTATCAAGGTGAAGTGATAGCCAGTCCCAGCCTAATGTCGATCTGTCGAGCAACTGCGAAGTCCATTCTTGATCAAACCATGCATTACCATTTACCGTTATCTGTTTCACATTTTCAATTAAATCAATACTTTTTTCGACCTTATCAGCGGCGGTCTCATTTTCTTTACTGTTATTTATTGGCTGGTTATGTTCATGACGGTTGGAAAAAATTAACTTGTCACTTATCGTGAATGTTCCGTCCACATCAATAAAGGGGGCACTGTAGTAATGTGAAGCGTGCTTCCCATTAGCTGATTTTATGCTGTAACCGCCCTGGCCTTGCAGAATATAAGGGCCAGTGTTGGATAAATTGAGTTGAACACTGAGATAAGTAGCATCATCGATGTTTGCGTTATTCTCGTTTATATCATTTGGGTCTGCATTATTTTCATTGGAATGGTTACTGATTAGTGTCGTGTTGAAAGTTAACTTCGCAGGCAATAAATTAGCCGTCGGACTTTGCCATTGCCAATCATCAATAAATAGTTTGAACGGTGTTTTTTCTACACCCGCATTACCAACATTGCCGCGTGCAAATTTTTCTGAAAACCAGTGCTTAGAGCTGCTATGCACAGAAGCATGCGCCATATATATGTGCTCATTACTCCAATTAGATTGTGCCGCTTCCGGCATATTTTTAGGGTTCAACCCATTAGCATGACCCTTAAGGTTTAGCGCTTCTTGCCCACTGCTATAAATTGCATTTGGATTTCGAAAGCGAAACAGTGTCCATTGCAAGCCATAAGTATTACCTTCGTCATCTTCCAAGTTTGCGGTCAAATACCACCATTCGATATCAAATGAGACATGCGAATAATGGTCTTTCGGAAAGGTGATCACATAGTTAGGATCGGCCAGCCTTCCCAAGTTTTGTTGATTGGACATGCTGAAGCTTCTACCAAAATCTTGAGGTGGCGTTTGTACCGTATTGCTAGAGTTCGAGCTTTTGGTGATTACGCTAAAAAATAGTCCCTCAATATTGCTCGATAGGTCGTCCATCCGGTTGCTAGAAAATATGACGGCAACAAATAAAATAAGCACAGTAAGTAGAATAGATAACTTTATTAATTTACCCATCGGATATCCTCAATGAGCGGCCTTCGGCTGGCCCGAAATATAGGTATAGCAATAATTGTTGCTACAACCAATAAACTAGTGACATATATTTGCAATATCTTCATAGGACTAATAATCAATGGATAGGTCCATGAAAACGCCTGATAGTTGATATCTACAATTAATATCCAACTTAATAGTATGCCGAACGGAGTAGCAAAAATTAATGCGACAAAACACAGCAGTAAGTATTGAAATAAGGCCAATAGCTGAGTTTTCAATGCAGACACACCCATGCTGCGAATTAACATATTCTGTGGCCGAATATCATTCATCAATACTATAATAGCGCACGCAAGTGACAGCGCAGCAACCAGCAGGGTAACTACATTCAATCCATCGGTAATAATAAAGGTGTTGTCAAAAGCTTGCATCGACAAAGCGAGCAGTTCTTCGGTTTTTAATAATTGCGTTTTGGGGTCAAACCCAGCTAAAAGCATTTTTTCTCTTAACAAATCAATTTTACTCTCAGCGCCTTGTAATGCATATATACAACATTTAGATTTGGATAATTCAAACATGTCTAGTGGCATCAGTACTTGTGCATAAGGGCTTCCAAAATCATAAATGATGCCTAAGATTTCATACGATGATATTTCTGTTGTGGATGGATGGGGAAGCTCAATTATATCGTTAACCTTGTACTCAAACCCAAATGCAAATTGTTGATTAACTAAAACGCCTCTGCCTTGTTTAAATTCTAGCCATAAATTTTCATTTTCGCTTTTGTCATAAAATACCATTGCCTGCTGATTAAACTCGTCTGTAGGGTAGCTAAATTGTTGAATTTCTTTCCCTTGAAAAGGAATATAGTTTTCCAACCGTTGATATACAGTAACGCCTGTGTCCTTTGCTAATTCAACTATATTAGGCTCACCCTGATTATAAACATAATAGTCGGCGGCTAAACGCTGCTCAAGCCATCCTACTGTAGCTCCACGGAAACTATCGACCATCAAGTTCATACCAATGTTACTAGTCGCTGCGATAAAAAAAGCGCAACAAGCAATTTTGGTTTTCCCTGACAATGCCAAACTTTGTTTGGAACTAACTTGCAACAATGGAAAACGGTCCGGAATAACCCGTTCGATAAACCTCAGCATGCTCGGGTAATTGACGAGTAACAAACAACAGCCGGATAAAATAACTAGTGCGGTGGCAATAAGCAGCAACCAAAGATCTTGTGCGTGATTTAATAGCATATAGGCAAGAGCTGCGAAAATGCCAAAACTCAGCCAAATAGCACCATTCCAAAAGCGTTGTTGAGCAACCGATAAAGGCATATCTTTGCTTTGGGCCAACTGATAATTTAATTTATTTAACGGAATGAAAGTTGCACACACGCTTCCTATTAGGCAGATACCAAATACTTGAATGAGTAAGCCAATGAAGGATACTTTGCCGAATCCCACCTCGACTGAGTATAAGTTTTCTAGCGTTGCTTGGACGGTAGGTGAGGCCAGTATGGCTAATTCAACACCCAATAAAACGCCAATTACGCTAGCTATTAACGTAAGGAATACAGTTTCAACCAACTGGACAGTAAACAATTGTTTTCTTGAAATACCTAATTGTCGACAAACTTTAAGCCATGTTAATCTCGAGTTTAATAATAAATTAACTGCGTTGACTACAATAAAAAGGCAGACGACGAACATGAGCAATGCCATTGCCATTAAATTCAAGTGGAAACTACTTGTGAGTTCTGAATCCTGCTCGCCAGCATTGGTGTTGGATAACTGCATGTAGTTTGGTAGTAGCTGTCGCAGGGCGTCTTCTTGCGTTTTTGTTAACTCCCCAACGACCAGCAGCATCGATATCTCGGCATCAGGATGAATGCGATATAGCTCAGCGATATCCATAATAATATCGTTACCTAATGCTGGACTTTCAAATGCACTAAGTTTTACTAAAGCCTTGCCACTTTGTGTTGTAAATTGGTTTGCTAAATCGACATTAATATCGCTACCATTGATGCCCTCATCACTATCAGCCTCTTGACTACCAGTTTTGTTATCTGCATTGGCATTTTCCAACTGTTTGAGCAACTGCGGATGTAAAACAGCGGTTGGGCTACTAAAGCTTAATTGCTTTATAAGTAGATTATGTTCACCCATTTCTGCTTTAGATTTTGTTATTGAGCTTGTTTGCTTAGCCAATGAAGTGGGGCGCGAAAAGCTAGGCAAGGTAAGCAATGAAAAAGTGTCGATACCAGTGAAATCGATTCGCCGCTGGGTAATGCGTTGGCCATTTTTATAAATATGTTGCTTTGATTGTGCCAATGCAATTAATTGGTGAAAGCCTCTTACTCTCAGATCTGAGTAGTCTTTCTTGGTGAGTTTTAGTGTGGATGAAGTCGATGTAATTGTGTGAGTAACGTTTGGGATTAAAAACTGTTGATCGCTACTGTAGCTTTGTTTGGCACTGCTATTAATCACTAATACAGCACTTAGGCCCGCCGCCGCAATAATCAAGGATGCCATCAACATGCACAGACTAAATTTACTGTTACGATAGCTTTTAATTAAAACAAAAAGGAAGGGTAAATACGTCATATTAAATTTGGGTTAACCTGCCATCGTCTAAATACCACTGCTGCTGAGTGAGCAATGCCACTTTTTCGCTATGAGTCACCATTACCAGTGCTGTGTTGAGGCTTTTGCAAGTCTCGACAAGGAGTTGACTCACAAGGTCTGAGTTTTTACTGTCTAGGTTACCCGTTGGTTCATCGGCAAGTAAAAGAGGCGGTTGATGAGATAAACTCCGTGCAATAGCTACTCGCTGCTGTTCACCGCCAGAAAGTTGGTTTGGAAGTTTGTTTACATGACGATGAATATCTAGCGCTTCTAGAAGTTCTTGAATATAGTCAGCTTGCACCTTACCCGTTATCTTGGCAGGCAACATGACATTTTCCATTACAGTAATACAATCAATTAAATTGAACTTTTGAAAAATAAGGCCAACTTGGAACTGACGATATTGGTCTGCTTGTTTTTCGGAAAACTGCGTAATATCGACATGCTGATTTTGCGGTTGGTGGCAGTTTTTATGCGTATCGTGCGGCGAATCCCCAGCACTAGTAAACAGTATTTCTCCACTATCAGGTTTATCTAGCGCAGCTAAAAGATGCAACAGAGTTGATTTACCTGAGCCGGATGCCCCCTGAATACTGAAGCTGCCACCTGTGCAGATGTTTAGGTTAACATTGTTGAGGATACTGCGCTTTTCACCCGCATCCGTATAACTTTTCTTTAAATTTTTGAGAGCAAGCATAAAAAAGGCATCTAATCTCTATTGATGCCTAAGTATACGTTAACTGAGCGCTGAAAGACTACTGATGCAAAAAGCTTTCAATAGGCTCGCCAGTGACCTTAGAAATTTGTTTAAACAGATACATCAATGCAAATATCAACAAAATCATGCTTGGAATAACAATCACAGGGTAACTTAGTGCGGTCATACGCCCGAGCTCTTCGGTATAGGCAGTGGTGCCCGGTTCGGATACTAATATCCATTTTGCGAGTAAATAATTTAAGGCTGAAGATAAGAAAAATGAGCTTGCTACAATGTATGAACTAACAGCAACTTTACTGTTAAATACGATAGTTAAGCCTTTTTCTTCTAAAGTGCTGTTTAGTTTTGGCCAGTTAACCAATTGGTCATTGAGGATCAGTACTTTCACTAAGGGCTTTTTGCCATATTGTGTAATTATGACGGCTAAACCAATCAAAGCTGGGATAGCAGCCTCTTTAATTGCAATGTACTCAGCTGGTAGCTTCAACAAGCTGATACCGCCGGTTAGCAGAACGCTTACGATGCCGAGTACTGAAAATACATTCACTTTCTTAGTCTGTTTTAGGTCATAGATACCAAAAAATAAAGGGAAAGCTAGCGCTAAAACAATACTCCAAGCGGGGCCCAAATATTCGTCTGAACTTAAATAGCTCATTACTAAAACGGGTACCGCAATATTAAAAATTAAATTGCCCAAAAATCCGGTTTGTTTAGGTTGTTCGTGAACTGTTTCAGACATGTAAATTTAACTGCTCTTGTAAGCTGGGTGTGGATTGTACAAAAAGAAACGATACAATGTCACGTTGATTTTGTTTCAAATTACGAACGACTTCTTAAAAACCATGCTAAACAGAGACCTGCAATAAATCCAAATAAATGTGATTCCCAAGATATGTATGGTTGGTTAGGTAAAACGCCCCAAATCATACCACCATAAAAAAATGCGACAGAGACAGAAATAATAATTTGAAATAAGCGTTTATTAAGAAAACCGGCTAAAACTAAATAGCCAAAGTAACCATAAATAATACCACTAGCACCTAAATGAAATGAAGTCCTGCCAAAAAGCCACACCAGTAAACCGGTTAGTATAATTAGTCCGCAAGATACGGTAATAAAACGTTGCCCTCCAAACTGTAGCATCAAGACTGAAAATATGGCTAAGGTCACTACGTTGGAAGCAAAATGAGTAAAGTTAGCATGTAAAAAAGGTGCTGTGAAAATATAGGCTAAATGGCTTAATTCTCTAGGGTAAATACTAAACTGGTTAAAATAGCGACCAGTCAGCATATTGATCGCCTCAACTACAGTTAAAAAGCCAACAATGTAGCTAACCCAAATAAGTTGTTTCTTTAAGGTTGTTGGCGATTTTAGTGCGGTCAATACGACTCTCCTATTGGTTAAGAAAATTACAAAATGATATGTGGCATATAGCGCGATAGGTCCTGCGTAATAGCCGACTTGTCCTCTCGCACAGATATACCTGCAGCCTCATCATCGACTAACCACGACCCTATTAAGGTGTAATTATCGGCAAATTTAGGTAATGGTGTGTGCGCTTGATAAATGAATCCTTCTTCGCCATAGGGACCGCTTGATGACAGACTCATTTTTCCATTTTCTAAAATGTCGATATTCGCACCTTCGCGAGAATAGAGTGGTTTTTTAACCCATTTTTTAACATCTGAAAGCGCGTTCATACTTGCCATGTCAGATTCAAAGAAAGCAGGTAATAGATTTGGATGGCCTTTAAATTCTTGCCACAATAAGGGCAGTAGGGCTTTATTTGAGAGAATGGTTTTCCAAATAGGTTCAATCCAAGCCGTATTTGCTTTTAATGCGTGAGGGCCAAATTCTTCACGTTGCATAAACTCCCATGGATAGAGTTTAAAGCAATGTGAAATAACTTGATCTTGCAAGTCAGTGAGATCGCCATTCTCACCAAGCCCTATATCTTCAATATGCACGAAGTAGTCGCCAATGCCAGCCTCTTTCGCGCAGTCCTGTAAATATTGAACGGTACCGCGGTCTTCATCTGTATCTTTGCAGCAAGCAAAGTGAAGGTAGTTAATACCGTAGTAATCAGCTATCACTTTGAAGCGATTCACTAGCTTTTCTTGCAACGAATTGAATTGATCAGCACGTTTACTGAGTTTGTTATTATCTACATTATTTTCAAGCCACAGCCACTGCCAAAAGCCTGATTCATACAAGCTCGTAGGGGTGTCCGCGTTGTTTTCAAGTAATTTAGCTGGGGATTTCCCGTCATAGACAAAGTCTAACCTTGAGTACAGAGAGGGCTCTTTTGCTTGCCATGAATCTGCAATTGCTTCCCAGTAATCACTAGGTATAGCAAATTGAGTCAAGCGCTCTTCACTCTTTGATACAAGCTCGACCACATGTAAACACATCTGGTGAATTTCTTCAGTAGGAGACTCGAGGTCTCTCTCAATCTGCTCTAGTGTAAATTGATAGTAAGCAGTTTCATCCCAATATGCTTGTCCGTGCATAGTATGGAAATGGAATCCATAATCACGCGCCATTTGTTGCCAGTTTTTTCTTGCATCAATGGGAAGTCGCAGCACTTAGCCGCCCCAACCTTTGCCGCTACTTCTGCTGCCCCATGAGGCTTTTGCGCGTACACTGCTGCCGAAACCACCACGACTCATTGTGCGAGTAACGGCTGGCTTTTTATCGAATGCACCCGAACTAACGTTGAGCTTATTCCTTCTTGAATCTCCGAAGTTACGGCCATCAGCCCCAACCCAATTATTGCGATAAGACGAATACCGAGAAGAAGAGGTAAACATAGGCTGATAATATGGGCGAGGAGCCAATAAATTCCCTATCATGTAACCTGCCATTAACGGCATAAAAATTGAGTTACCATTGTTATTAAGTGTTTGGCACTGATTATTGCCAAACTCATATTCACAATCATTTCTAGTATTATATTTTGGTGCCGTTTTCGCCGCTTCTGCTAGTGCGCCTTTATATGCCGTTTCACATTTTTGCGCCATGCTTGGAAGGGCATCAACGCATTCGTCGACACTTTTAAATACGACTGCTTCTTCTCTTCCGCCAGAACACGCACTGAGTAGAACAGAGGCAACGCCCAAGGCCAAAGGTTTGAATGAAAATGCTTTGCGCATTTTCGACAGATTAATATTACTACTGCGTTTTTGTTTACTGTTAGTTTGCATATTTGGATTACTCCTTAGTAGCTCATGCAAGCGGCGTTAAGCAGGCCTACAGCAACTGACATTGCGCCTAACATGACGCCTGCGGATACTTCATTGTTTTGAATTCTTTCTGCTATTTTGGGCATGAAGGTAAAGCGCAAAAGTGCAAAAGCTAGCAGTTGCGCAATAATCGCGACGAGACCCCAAATGGCGTAATCGAGTAAAAACTCTGAATTAGTGACTGCACCTGACAATGCGATAGCAAAACCAATCATTGCGCCACCAAAACCTATAGCAGCGGCGGTACTTTTTTCTTCTTTTACCAATTTCCATTCATCATGCGGTGTTACAAAAGCATAGACGATTTTGAAAACAAAAAATAAGGCGATGGAGATAACAAAATATAAAGCGAAATTTTGTAATCCGGCGATTGAATTGAGTACTGCGTTCATTTTATTTTCCTTAACCGTTTATTATTATATCTGCAGGTGACAAATTAAAACCGGTACTAATGACCAAACATCTATCATGATTATTACCGACTATTTTTTCTTCACCTGATACTAGTACTGCTTCTACATCATCTTCTGAAATAGATCTTTCATAAAGCATTATAAATTGATCTGTTGTGGTGACGTCACCATCTTGTTCGAAGGTTGTTTCGGTCATGGCGACCGGTGGTGATATCTCCCCAACTGCATCCCAAACCCGCTCGTAGGTATCGTCACCTAACGAATACATGGGTTGTGAAATAGCATTGTTGAGCAAGTCTTGCCATTGAGTTTCGGAACCGACGGTTTTGGTATCGTAAAAATACCAGAGTTTAACGTCGGTAATGTGATTCTCTGTTTCCCCACCATCGGTGATTACCTGCAAAAAGGCATCATCGTCGGTATAAAAGCGAAACATAGTGCCGCCAGTATCAAGGATTACCTTACCAACTGCCTGAATAAGATGTTTGCTTGCCGCACCATTAATTTTTAGGGATGGTTGTAATAATTTTAGTTTGAGAGGATCGAGTTCGAATGAGCCACCCAAATATAAACCCATGATTTCTGGGCTGTCAGGCTTGTGTGCTTGTTCTTTGTCTTTTCTTCCGAATAATTTACCGAACATATTTCACTCCTTCAACTCACCCTTATTCACAGTGTAAGCTATTCCAATCAATATTGTTGATACGATGCTCTGCAATATAAAATACTTTATTGCCAGCTTTTACCACATCATCAAAATTCGGATTAACCGATATCTGATTCACTCTTTCTGGCGACGAATAGCCAATAAATGTCGCGTTATATTGCTTTTTCAGTCCTAAAAACAACTTTTCAACACTTAAGTCATTCATCGTACTCGGTAATTCGACTGAAAACTGTGCCTGACCTTCTTCTACGTCCAAAAGATCGTGATGCAAAAGACTTGAACCAGGGTCGAAAACAGACTTTGCAAGCATTTCGACTGCAACGCTGGGTGTGCACTCGACTTCAGGGCAATGCTGTTGTAATAAGCCGACCAAACTTTCATCTTCAAAGTAGGCCACTTTGTGTGCTTTCGGATTGCGTTTAGAGCAATATAACGCTGTAGTTAACGTAATGTCGTCATATGGATTATCGATGAGTATTGTTTTTGCCGTTGCAACACAGGCTCGATCCATGTCTTCGTCCTGATTGAACGAACTCACGTGCACGAATTCAATTTCTGATGGGCGCGGATTTTCAATATCTGCTTTTACGCAAAGCACAATGTCCGGATTTTCCGGAGTGTCGCCTTTTTCTTTTATTAATAGTTTTAATAATTGTTCGGTGCGTTTTTCATTCCAACCAATAATTAAAATATGGTTAGATACATTTAACGGTTTCAAACCTCTTGCTCCTCTTCTCCATTGATCACTTACCCATGACGCGATGCGCCCAATAATCAAAGCAAAAATACTTAATCCAAGCGGAATAACATACAACGCAACAATCAGCTTACCCGCCGGTGTTGACGGCGACATATCGCCATAGCCAACAGTTGAGCCAGTAACAACAAGCCAATAAAAATAGTCAGAGGCGTTTAGTAAGGCTTGCTCATCTGCTAAAAAAAGCAATATCCAACTGGAGACTGTATAGAATAAAAGCGCTGTTACTAACGTATACCAGCGCAGCTCGGAAAAGTATTTCACGCATAGTTTTTTGAGTCTTACCCAATGTAACATGAATGAAAATTTTCCTTTTAGTTTTAAATATAACAAAAACGGCAACCGAATCGGCTGCCGTTTTTCAGGTTAGTTACCTACTTGCCTAGTATTCGGCTTAATTCGTCGTCAGCTGATGCGGAGCCGCCCTTAATACCTGCACCGGCTAAACGCTTCTCAAGATCATCTGAGGAGTCGCCCTGGGCTAATTCCTCAGCAGCTTCAAGTTCAGCACTTCGCAATGTTTGCTTTTCTTGAATTCGGGCTAGTGATTCAGTTGCTGTTTTCATCTTGCTGTTAGCGCCTAAATGACTAGATGAAACTGCGACTTGTGCGCGTTGCACTGATTCCGTAGCCTTGATCATATCTACTTGCTGCTCCAAGCGACGTAAGTTGTTTTTTGCCTGGTTTATGTTGCCTGCAAGTTGCTTTTCTGACTTCGTAAACTGATCCAAATAGGCTTGTTCTGTTTCAACTTGGCCTCGCAACTCAGATACACGCTGCGCACAATCCAGTGCCAGTTGGCGGTCAGTATCAATCGCTTTTCTGGCATGAACTTCATATTCGCCGATTGACTTGTTCAGCCCATCTACTTTTTGCTGTGATAACTTACACTTTGCTAAAATTTGCGTTCGTGCATGGTCTGACTTTCTTAATTCGTCTTTTGCTTCGCGAATTTCTTGCTCAAGAATTTTAATTGCCTGAGTATCAACAACCGCTTGCGCTGCTTCAGTAGCGGTACCTTTTACGGCAGTAAATAACTTTTTCCAAACTGACATGGTAATCTCCGGTTATTAATAAATTAATTAGTTAGATTTTAAAAAATCTTGGTAAGCGTCCAAAAATGCTTCTACATTTTGAAACAATGTTGAAATTTCAATCAACACGCTTTCTTCTTTTGATTGGCCACTTAACGAACCAAAAGCCGTGTAATACTGATTACCAGCGACAGATGAGATACCGATTGTGGTTAGAGGGAAAATCATATGCGTTCTTAGAATTTCTTCATTTAACGCAGATGGATCTTTCACTTCATCTAACGAGAACAATAAAGATTCAACCAGTATTTGTTCTCCGCTAATTGCCAACCAGGCATCAATTCCATCTTCATTTGCAATAAGCAAGCAATCTGCTTCGTGTGTAACTACATATCCCTCTTGAGCAGAAATAATTTCTGCTAGTTGTGATAGTTCCCACGTCATTCATCTTCTCCTAAAAGTGTGTTTCACCATGTCGTCATCTATAATAGACTCTAAACATTGATTCAACAACACGGCTGACCCCGAACTTGTTATAAGTATAGCCATAGGGTAAAAATAAAGTCAAATATTTTTTTCACATTTGGGTCTAATAATGTTTAAATGTGAATTATAATTTACAAAAGCAACTTATAAGTAGGCCTTTTATGAAACCAAAAACAAGCGATTGGCGCAACTTAGTTCAGCGATTATTAAAGACGGAATTATCTAAAAAGGGAATAAAATATCAGGACCTCAGCGATAAACTTAGCGCAGTAGGTGTTGATCAGAGTGCAGACAACTTAAGAAATAAAATAAATAAGGGGATTTTGGGAGCAGACTTGTTATTACAGATTATTTTTGTACTTAATATTAAACAAATTAAGTATGAAGATATTGAAGAAATGCTAGCTGACATGCAATAGACTGATGTTTTGACGCGGAACAAAACATTTTTTTGATAGCTTGTAGAGATGGCGTGTATGTATAATGTGCGGCCCGCGGGCTATAAATAAGAGTGCATGCCTTAATTTAGAGTGATGCGGGTAACACTCTGAATTTTAGATAAAAAAATACCCAGCAGAACTGGGTAATAAGTTAGTTTGGGAGAACATCACTTAATCTTGTATGACCCAATACTACGCCAAAAATCTACAAATATCCGGCGTTTTACGTATCATGACCTAGCATAAGGTATGTTTTATCATGCTGTATTTGCGAATAGAATTATTCAGTCCCTTGTTGGCAACGACACACAGCTATTTGAGAGAACGATGAAGTTATCAGATTTTTATTTTGATTTACCAGAACATTTAATTGCAAAACATCCAACAGAACAACGAACACAAAGTCGCTTATTACACATGAAGGGCGACACGGGTGAGGTTTTGCATAAAAAATTCACTGACATTTTAGAATTGCTGCGGCCGGGCGATTTACTGATTTTCAATAACACTAGAGTTATTCCTGCAAGACTACACGGAACTAAGGCGTCGGGTGGGAAAGTCGAGGTGTTAATCGAAAGGATACTAAATGACGGCAGCGCAATTGCCCATATTAGATCGAGTAAGTCACCAAAGTCTGGTGCAATACTCACGATGGAAGGTGGATTACAAATTGAAATGCTTGGTCGAAATGATGCTCTTTTTCATATTAAGTTTTTGACTGATAAAAATGTATTTGATTTACTTGAAGAATTTGGTCATATGCCACTACCTCCTTATATTGACAGACCAGATAATGAAGCTGATAAAGAACGGTATCAAACTGTATACAATAAAAAGCCAGGTGCTGTTGCGGCCCCAACTGCGGGCCTTCACTTCGACGATGACATCTTAAATAGTATCAAATCAAAAGGTGTTGAATTAGCGTTTATTACACTGCATGTTGGTGCGGGTACTTTTCAACCAGTCAGAGTTGATAATATTGAAGAGCATCAAATGCATGCCGAGTACGCAGAAGTATCCCAAGATGTGGCCGATAAAGTAATTGCAACAAAAGCTGCCGGTGGTCGGGTGATTGCTGTTGGGACTACGTCTGTGCGGTCTATTGAATCGGCAGCTCAAGCGGCGAGTAATAAACTGATTAGTGAATTTATGTCGGATACCAATATCTTTATCTATCCTGGGTATAGCTTCAAAGTAATTGATGCAATGCTGACCAATTTTCACTTGCCTGAATCGACATTAATGATGTTGATTAGCGCATTTGCTGGGCGGGACAACGTGATGCACGCTTATGCGCAAGCGATTAAAGAAGAATATCGCTTTTTTAGTTATGGAGATGCGATGTTTATAGAGCGCAAAAATGCGTGAGCCCTGCACTATTTTTTGTTATAGTGCGCGCCAAAATTCACAGTAAACAGCCCGTATGTTTGTTTACTGTATAACATCAGTATGATGCGTTGTTCATTCCTGCACTCATCGTTGCACATATTTTACATAAAATGTCGCAACATGTTTAAAGCATGGAAAACGTTGGATTCAATTGTAGTTTGGCATGGCAAGTGCACTGAATCGCGAATGTTAGGTTGATAAATGAAATTTAATTTAATGGCTACAGACGGCAAAGCGCGTCGCGGTCAACTCATATTTGAGCGCGGTGTGGTTGAAACACCTGCCTTTATGCCCGTTGGCACATATGGCACCGTTAAAGGCATGACGCCAGAAGAACTTGATGAATCAGGTGCGCATATTTGTCTAGGTAATACGTTTCACTTAATGCTTCGTCCGGGCACTAGTATTATAAAACAGCACGGTGACCTGCACGATTTTATGCATTGGGAAAAACCAATTCTGACAGATTCTGGCGGCTTTCAGGTTTTTTCGTTGGGTGATTTACGCAAAATCACTGAACATGGTGTTACCTTTCGGTCTCCTATTAATGGTGAAAAAATCTTACTGACGCCCGAAAAGTCAATGGAAGTTCAGCGTGACTTGGGCTCTGACGTTGTCATGATTTTCGATGAGTGTACACCGTATCCTGCAACTGAAAAAGAAGCGTCTGATTCAATGGAGATGTCTTTGCGTTGGGCTCAACGTAGCAAAGATGCGCATGCTGATAACCCATCTGCATTGTTTGGTATTATCCAAGGTGGGATGTATGAGCACTTGCGCGACACATCTTTAGCCGGGTTAGAAGACATCGGTTTTGATGGTTATGCCATTGGTGGTTTATCAGTGGGTGAGCCTAAAGAAGATATGATCCGCATCATCAATCATACAGCGCCGAAAATTCCCGAAAACAAACCACGCTACTTAATGGGGGTAGGTAAACCTGAGGATATCGTTGAGGCAGTGCGTCGCGGTATCGATATGTTTGATTGCGTGATGCCAACTAGAAATGCGCGCAATGGTCATTTGTTCGTTACCGCTGGCGTCGTAAAAATTCGTAATGCAGTGAATAAAACTGATACGGGACCGTTAGATGAGAAATGTGACTGTTACACTTGTAAAAATTATTCTCGGTCATATCTACATCACTTAGATAAATGCAATGAGATACTGGGTTCAAGATTAAATACTATTCATAATCTACGGTATTATCAACGAATTATGGATGGTTTGCGTAATGCTATCACTGCGGGAGAGTTAACTAGCTTTGTCGCCGATTTCTATGCGCAAAAAGGAATGCCTGTTCCGCTTTTAGAGGACTAGCACTAACATTTTGTTTTATGAATATCATATTCATAAAACAGGAAAGTAAAACAACAATAAAAACCAAATAAACGAGGATATATATGAACTTTTTAATTTCAAGTGCGCACGCACAAGATTCTGCAGGTCAGCCAGGTGGTGAATTCGGCATGTTAATTATGTTGGCTGTTTTTGGTTTGATTTTCTACTTTCTTCTATATCGCCCACAGGCAAAGCGTGTAAAAGAACATAAAAACCTTGTTTCATCGCTTTCAAAGGGTGATGAAGTGCTAACGCAAGGCGGATTAGTCGGTAAAATCACGAAAGTCAGCGACGATAAAGATTTCATCGAAATTGCACTTAATGAATCGAACAACATTGTTGTACAGAAATCAGCTGTTAGTGCCGTTTTGCCGAAAGGCACAATGAAGTCAATTTAAACTTTCAACAAAGAGCAAGGTAGCGCAAACGTCGCTATCTTGCTTTTGTAGGGTCCTGTCGTGTTAAATAAAACTCCATTTTGGAAATATATTTTAGTCATATTCGTTGTTGCTATAACAGCGCTATATGCGATGCCGAATATTTATGGTGAAGATCACGCTATTCAGATTTCAGCCAGTAAAAATGCCTTTGTAAGCGAAGAGTTAAAAACCTCTATTGAAGTTGCTTTAAAAGAAAAGGGCATAGCAATTAAACGTATTGAACTTGAAAATGAACGCATTTTAGTTCGTCTACTCGACTCTGATACCCAACTTGTTGCAAGAGAGCTTATTGATAGCAAACTCGATAATGACGATTACGTCGTGGCGATGAATCTTGCTCCAGATACACCCGACTGGTTAGATGCCTTTGGTGCTAGTCCAATGAAACTGGGGTTGGACTTGCGTGGTGGTGTTCACTTCTTGATGGAAGTTGATATGAACAGCGCAACAACCAAGGCTTATGAAGACGTTGTTGGTGATTTTAAGTTGCAGCTCCGTGAAGAACGAATATTTTACCGTACTGTTGTGCAGAATCCTGATTCAGTAGATGTTATCTTTCGAGATGGTGAAATGCTTGAAAAAGCGCAGTTTTACTTGCGTAACCAGTTCCGCGATTTAAGTATCACTGAACGCGATGATTTGACACTTAGAGCCGCATTTTTAGAAGTTCGCTTAGCTGAGATCCGCAACGCCGCAGTCACTCAAAATGTAACAATTATCCGCAGTAGAATAAACCAACTTGGTGTCGCAGAACCGCTAGTTCAAAAACAAGGCCAAGAGCGCATTGTTGTGCAATTACCGGGTATTCAAGATACCGCTAAAGCAAAAGAAATTCTCAATGCTACAGCGACTCTTGAGTTTCGTATGCTCGATGAGAAAAATGATGTGCGTGACGCACTGCGTGGCAGGGCTCCAGCAGGATCTGAAGTTATCTATCATAAGAATGGCCAACCTTATCTATTGAAAAAGCAAGTAATGCTAACGGGGTCGCATATTATCGACGCCAATAGCGGTGTGGATCAATATGGCGTACCTAATGTGAGCATCGACCTTGATTCAAAAGGTGGTGCAAAGTGGTCCAAAGCGACAAAAGAAAATATTAAAAAGCCGATGGCCACGGTGTTTATTGAGTACAAAACTACGGGTGAACGTGACGTAAACGGTAAGCTTGTTTTTGAAAAGAAAGAAGACATTATTAGTGTTGCTACTATCCAAGCACAATTAGGGTCTGCATTCCAAATTAGTGGCCTAGATTCACCAACGGAAGCAAGGGAGTTGGCGTTATTATTAAGAGCCGGCGCATTGATTGCTCCCATTCAAATAGTCGAAGAGCGCACTGTTGGGCCGAGTTTGGGTAAGGAGAACATTCAATTAGGAATGACAGCCATCATTTGGGGCTTGGCCGCAGTTCTCGTATTTATGCTTATTTATTACCGTGCTTTTGGTGTTATTGCCAATATTGCATTGTTACTAAATCTTGTCATGATTGTGGGAATTATGTCGATGATCCCAGGCGCAACGCTAACGTTGCCCGGTATGGCTGGTATCGTTTTGACCGTCGGTATGGCGGTTGATGCTAACGTATTAATATTCGAAAGGATAAGAGAGGAATTGCGCGATGGCAGAAGTCCCCAGCAAGCAATTCACTTCGGCTATGACAACGCGTTCTCTACTATTTTGGATGCTAACATCACTACGTTCCTTGCTGGTTTGATCTTGTTTGCGGTAGGAACTGGTCCAATCAAAGGATTCTCAATTACGTTGATGATAGGTATCGCTACATCAATGTTCACCGCGATTGTCGTTTCTCGTGTGCTTGTTAATAGCATCTGGGGCGGTAAGCGTGTGACCAAGTTAGCGATATAGGAGAATCACATGGGATTTCAATTATTAAAACTAAAGGAAACCGTCGACTTTATGAAGTTTCGGTTCCCAGCTATGATTTTTTCAACATTATTGATCATAGGTTCTATTGTTTCACTGGGTGTTAATCAATTAAATTGGGGCCTCGATTTTACCGGTGGAACCCTGATTGAAGTAGGTTATGAGCAGTCGGCTGACCTAGAAGCAGTCAGAGCGATTATGTTAGATGCGGGCTACACAGATGCTGTGGTGCAAAACTTTGGTAGTAGCCAAGACGTGTTAATTCGCTTGGCACCGAGAGCCGGTGTCAAAGCAGTTGAAATTGGTGATCAAGTATTGGCGACGTTGCGTGCCGATGGCACCAAAGTAGACATGCGTCGAATTGAATTTGTTGGACCAAACGTGGGTGAGGAGTTAACTGAACAAGGTGGTTTGGCTATGCTTGTCGCACTAATTTGTATTCTGATTTATGTGGCAATGCGTTTTGAATATCGATTTGCCTTAGGTTCTGTTGCGGCATTGACGCATGATGTTATCTTAACTTTGGGTTTGTTTTCAGTATTACAACTTGAATTTGACCTAACAGTATTGGCGGCGGTATTAGCAGTTATTGGCTATTCACTCAACGATACAATTGTAGTGTCAGACCGCATACGTGAAAATTTCAGAAAAATACGCAAAACGGAGCCAATAGACATAATTAATATTTCATTGACGCAAACCTTGAACAGAACAATTATTACTTCTTTAACTACTGTTTTAGTGTTAGTTGCTTTATTTTATAAAGGTGGTGCTCTGATCCATGGTTTTGCTACCGCATTATTGTTTGGTGTTATCGTTGGTACTTACTCTTCAGTTTATATAGCTAGTGCAGTAGGCTTAGCATTAGGTATCAGTAGGGATGATTTAATACCAGAAGAAATTGAAAAAGAAGGAGAAGACCAAGACCCTGTTTAGGCAATTAGTTTTCTTTAGAACACAAAAAACCCGCTAATAATTCAGCGGGTTTTTTATATTCTTATGTTATGTCGAGCTTAATTCACTTATTTCACACTGGCAATCAGACAGTAATACTCACTTAAGCCTTTTAACAATCGCCTGCACAACACGTGCACTGCCAGCAACTATCTCACCGCTTAATAGTGGGTCATTTCCACCATTAAAATCAGTTACTAGTCCGCCAGACTCACGCACTAATAATTCGCCGGCTGCAATATCCCAAGGTTTAACACCGCGTTCCCAGTAACCGTCAAAACGACCTGCAGCAACATAAGCCATATCAAGAGCAGCAGAACCACCGCGACGGATATCACCACATTCAGCAAATATTGAATTAAAACTCGCCATATATTCGTTTATTGATTCTTTATTTCTATAGGGAAAAGCAGTTGCTAAAATAGTGTTACCTAACTCTTTCGCTTGACTAACACGAATACGGTGACCATTTAATTGCGCTCCGTTACCTCGGCTTGCCGTAAATAATTCACCACGAATAGGGTCAAATATAACCGCTTGGTCTAAACGACCTTTATACTGGAGGGCAATAGATACTGCGAAGTGAGGAATACCTTTGATGAAGTTAGTGGTGCCATCCAGTGGGTCAATGATCCATTTATAGTCATCATCACCCGCTACAATACCACCTTCTTCGCCCACAAACGTGTGGTCTGGGTAAGATTGTTTGATTTTGTAAATAATGGTTTGCTCAGCTTCCTTGTCAATTTTAGTTACGAAATCATTTTCGCCTTTTTGTTCGATTTGTAGGTCGTCGAAAGTTTCAAATCCACGAGCGATCACGTTTCCTGCCGAGCGGGCTGCGCGCACAGCGATATTGAGCATAGGATGCATAGTTAGAACCACCAAGTTGTAAAAAGAACAGTAGAGTCATACCGCCGAAAACTGCGCGTAAAGCGCTTTGAGTGCGAGAGCATGCCTAAAAAATCGCGCATATCTTAACAGAAACCTCTGAATGGATCTATTGGTGTTTTTGTTGACTTGAAAATTCAGGTATACTCACCATTCAAAAGTGGTATTACCTGTTAAATAAGCGTCATTGGCAAACTCCGATAACATTCAGTGGTCTTAATTAATCCATGCTACAGGTTTAAGCATGGGCATTGCTCACATAGCTATCCAAAAGGGTATTCTGTTGTTACATAGGTTAATAAAATCCTGTTGTTTGTTGATATTTCTGTGGCTAAGTATTTGCAAGGCTTTAGCAACTGAGTACCAATCCGAGCTACTAAACGAGAATGATGGTTTCACATCGTCGATAATCTTTTCGATCGTCCAAGATGATGACGGATTTTTGTGGTTTGGTACGGGTTATAATGGGATTTTTCGTTATGACGGGAAAAATCTGGTTACCTTCCAAAATGATCCAACTAATCCGAATTCCTTGCCAAACGATAACGCCGGAAATTTAACTTTAGACAACCAAGGCAATCTTTGGATAGGCAGTTGGGGTGGTGGTGCTATTGAATTCGATTTACGCTCTCAAATGTTTACCCATTATGCATATTCGTCAGGTGCAACCGATGAGATCAGTGCCCCAAAAGTTCAAGATATTTTTGAAGATGCTGACAATACATTATGGTTTGGTACTTTCAGTGGTGGTATCAATCGGTTTAGTCGAGGCAGTCAAAAATTCGAACAAGTTTCCATGCAAAATACAGGAAAGGTGGGAATTTCTAATCAACGAGTATGGGATATAGCGCAAACTGTAGCCGATGAGTTATGGATAGCGACTGAATTTGGCCTCAATAAATTAGATATATCTACGCTGACATTTTCTCATTTGTTTCCGGAACCGGGTGATCTTCTTTCTAAGCGCAATAAAATACGTGCTATTGAAGTGAATCAAAGTGGTGATCTGTACTTAGGTACACAAAATGGTGTTGTTTTTTTCGATACTAAGCGCGCTGAATTTAGTGTAATTGATAACCCCAGTATTACCAATATGGGCCCTATTTATTCAATGCTCGCTACTGATTTTGGTGAGTATTGGATAACTAGCGACTACGGTGTTTTTTCATTTACCGAGGCTGATAAAACGCTTGAAAAGGTTCCGTTAGACTTTGATGATAGATGCAGCCAAACCTTATTCCAAGACACGCAAGGAACGATCTGGCTAACCTGTGAAGGGGTAGGTGTATATAAAGTCAGCCGAACTAACGTTTTTAGGTCATTCGAGGATCAACGAGTAAAGACTGCATTTTCACTTAAGGCCATTAACGATGGCAGTATTTTAGTCGGTACGTCGCAAATTGGTTTATATAAATGGATACCTGAAACTAATCAGCTTATTAATTTAAGTAATAGTGAAACTGACACAAATTGGCCTGCAATCGCACATATTACTCAAACATCTAATGATGAAATTTGGTATGCCGACACGCAAAGTCTTTTTAAATTAGACCAACAGGGTCATCAAATAGAGGTTGCGCCGCCGCAAATGTGGCAGAAAGATTTTGAAGACATTAAAGATTTGGATATCGACTCTTTTGATAATATTTGGGTTGCAGCTCCCAACCGACTCTTCATTATTAATTCAGTCGACTTATCATTCGACAGCATTTTAATAGACAGTAAATTTACCGGTGATTATGAAGCCATGGATTTATATTTAGGTCCAAACAACGATATGTGGGTTGCAATTAACAATGCCTTATATCGGTGGAATAGTGATCGCAAAGAGTTAGAGTTGATTAGTCCTGCTGAGTCACTCGCTGAATACACTGAGCCCCATGATTTTATTTATTCGATTTATATAGACAGTAAAAGTCAGTTATGGATAAGTAATAAAACAGGACTCTACTCTGTCGATCGGAAATCTGGAGAGAGGCGAGCCATCAGTCATTATTTTTTGGAACGAGAAAATAAAGGTATTCGTTTCATCAATGAGGACAGCGAAGGACTGCTATGGTTAGTGACTCCCATAGGTGTTAGCCAACTTAATACCGCAGACGGCGAATTTCAGCATTTTGATAAGCGCGATGGATTGCCAGGCTCTCGATATTTTTATAACCCGACAATCAGACCATCAGACAGTACCATTTATCTATCTAGTCGTGATGGTATTTCTTATTTCTCTCCCGCCTCTGTCAAAGATGGTAAACTAGATGAAAATACAGAGTTGACCAATTTTGAAGTGTTGGGCTCCCCTAAACGATATAATATCAAGCAAATAAAAGACCAAGGTATAAAGCTGAACTATGACCAAAGCAACATTAAATTTGAATTTGCCACACTTGACCTATTAAATGCGAGACAAATTCAATATAGCTATTTCTTGCAAGGCTTTGACCAAGATTGGATTGAAAATGGCAATAATAGTACTGCTACCTACACTAATTTAGATGGCGGCGAGTATGTATTTCGTGTCAAAGCAAAAATAAAAGACAACCTTTTGTATGACAATCAATTATCGGTAAACCTCACTATAGGGATCCCTTTCTGGGAACGTTGGTGGATGTTCGTCGTTTATGCTTCACTGATCTCATTGGGTGGGCTGTATTATGTGCAGCGTCAAAAAAGAGCGCTTATTGAACTGGAGCATCAGGTTGCTGAGAAAACCGCAGATATAGCCCTAGAATCAGAAAAGTTGGCAGTCGCGAATCGCATAAAAACACAATTTCTTGCGAATATCAGTCATGAAATAAGGACCCCTTTGACAACGGTAATAGGGCAGGCCGAAGCCATTATTTGTCACGATGTGCAACAACAAGATATTTATAAAGAAGTTGAAATTATTCACGATAGCAGTCTTTATTTGCTCGCATTGTTAAACGATATTCTTGATTTGACAAAAATTGAAGAGAATAAGTTTGAACTTGAATATGCACCTCAAGATTTGCATGTATTATTGGCTAATATCAATACGATGTTCTCCATGCAAGCGAGGGTTAAAGGGCTTGCATTTAGTCTAATTGAAAACCTACCAATCCCTTTCATTATCAATGTTGATGGCTTGCGCTTAAAACAAATATTAATAAACCTGTTATCTAATGCGCTTAAATTTACTAGCAGTGGCCATGTTAAATTACGAGTTTGGATAGAAGCTGACCGCTTAATATTCCAAGTTGAAGACACCGGTATTGGCATTGCTCAGAATCAAATTAAGCAAATATTTGGAAGCTTTACACAAGGTGACAGCAGTATACGACGACGTTTTGGTGGCTCTGGTCTTGGTCTGCATTTATCAAATCAACTTGCTGTTCTAATGTCGGGCAATATTATGGTTGAGAGTAGAGTCGACCAAGGAAGTGTGTTTACGTTTAGTATGATAATGCCATCAATTGTGCTCGGACTTGAAACGCCATCAGTGAATATTGACTTAAATAGCTCGGAGTCTAAACCCTTATTTCAAGGAAAGGTATTGCTTGCTGAAGACCACTCTGATAACCGCCGCCTAATTTCGCGTCTACTAACCAAGTTAGGTCTAACAGTATATGCTGCTGCAGATGGTTTTGAGGCTATTAAACTTTATAATGAGCACCTACCCGAAGTGATTCTGATGGATATTCAGATGCCTAAAATGGATGGTTTACAAGCTTATAAAGTATTGCGTGAATTGGGTTGTGAAAAGCCAATTATTGCGTTAACTGCGAATGCAATGACAAACGAAGTTGACGAATACTTTTCGCTTGGTTTCGATGGTTATATTCAAAAGCCAATTGACCGAAAACTAATGATTTCAACGATTGCAACATTTTTCAATACTAACGATGCTGATTCAATGCGCCAAGCAAATTCGCTTCTTGGTAATGTTGACATGTCCGATTTAGTCAGTGAATTTAAAACAAGCCTAATAAACGACCTTCAGCAATTTAGTATAGAGAGTGAAAAACAAGAACTCCAAGCACTGTGCTCTCTTGCCCACAGACTTTCTGGCGCGGCACATCTATTCGGATTTACTGAGTTAAGTAAGAAAGCGACTGAACTTGAAACTAATATCAAAAATGGCAACCGTATCTTTGCCGATGTAGCGCCAATAATTGATGCTCTCATCGCTGAGATTAAGCGTATTATAGGGTAACTCCCCCCTAGATCACTGTTGTGAGTATTTGCACTGTCTATTGCATGTATATTTTATTACTTTTTTGCAAAAGACAGTTATTATTGGTTGTGATAATCTATGACCCCTTAAAAAGCGACAACCAAATAGTTAGGGTGCAGATCCAGAACTACGATGAAGAGCCCGGATATTGCGTGCAGTGAGTAAGTGTAATATGCATTCAGGTGTAACGCCTAATTAGCCTTATTTACCATTCTATCTTTGTTACCACTCTATTTTATTATTCAAATTCAACGGAATACGTTAATGCTTGCAGATATTCGAATTGTTTTAGTCAACACCAGTCATACAGGCAATATTGGCTCAGCTGCTCGTGCTATGAAAACAATGGGACTCAGCTCATTGTATTTAGTTGACCCTATATCGCCACCTGATGGCAAGTCGAGGGCTCTAGCTGCTGGTGCAGCTGATGATGTGCTAGCTAACGCAATAATTGTAAATACGCTCGAGGAGGCGGTTAGTGACTGTGGTTTAGTTGTTGGGACTTCTGCACGCTCAAGAACGCTACCTTGGCCCATGCTGACACCGCGAGAATGCGGACATAAATTGGTTGTTGAAGCCGAAAAATATCCCGTTGCACTAGTTTTCGGTCGCGAAAATAATGGGTTAAGCAATGAAGAGTTACAACAATGTCACTTTCATGTTTGCATTCCAGCTAATCCCGATTATAGCTCCTTAAATATCGCTGCAGCGGTACAAACTCTTTGTTACGAGATCCGAGTTAATCATCTGGATATCGAAGCATTGCGACATGCGCCATCGGTTAAAGCAGAATATCCCTTAAGCGAAGATTTAGAGCGTTTTTATGTACATCTTGAGAAAACGCTAAAAGACGTCAATTTTATTGTGGCAAATCATCCAGGTATGGTAATGACTAAGCTTCGTCGATTATTTAATCGCGCCCGCCCAGAAGTTCAAGAGTTAAATATTTTACGTGGCATCTTGGCTTCAATAGACAAAAAGAGTGGAAACAAAAAGTAATGTTAAGCCGAATTCGTGAAGATATTAAAAGTGTATTCCATCGAGATCCTGCAGCTAGGAATACGATGGAAGTTTTGTTCAACTATCCAGGCTTGCATGCAATTTGGATGCATCGGGTTAGTCATCAATTATGGAAGTGGAAGCTTCACTGGATAGCGCGTTTCCTATCGAACATTTCACGTTTTCTAACCGGTATTGAAATCCATCCGGGGGCGCAATTTGGACGTAGAGTCTTTATTGACCACGGCATGGGTGTCGTAATTGGAGAAACTGCAGTGGTTGGTAACGATGTGACTTTATATCATGGAGTTACATTAGGCGGAACGAGTTGGAAAGCAGGAAAACGTCATCCAACACTAGAGGACAATTCAGTTGTCGGTGCAGGAGCACAGGTGCTTGGCCCTATTATTATCGGCAAGAATGCGCGCATAGGTTCGAATTCGGTTGTGGTAAAGGATGTGCCAGAAAACGCGACATGCGTTGGCATACCTGGGCGCAATTTACTGCAAAAAATAAATACTCAAGAAACGTCGGCCGAAACAAAGCACAAACGTAAAACGATCGCCGAAAAATATGGTTTTGATGCGTATGCAGTGAGTGAAGAAAATCCTGACCCTGTAGCAAATGCAATGGGTATAATGCTCGAGCATGTTCACCAAATGGACACCAAAGTAGAAGAAATGTGTAAGGTTATACAATCACTGGGTGGCGATGTGTGCAGTGACTCTATTCCGAAGTTAGGTGTTGAAGACTTTGCGGAAACGGGTATTTCACCGGTATTTAAGAAAGCCGCAGTAGAGGCATTTGATCCCAGCATATAATATCGTTTTATAGTTACTGTAGTTGCAAATTTAATCGGGAAAATAATAACCTACCAAAATACTCGGGTATATACTTGACAAATTTACTCAGGTATATAAACTCCGTGTATCTAATTGAGCCCCAGTGGCTGTTCAACGAAATGAGGAAAGTATGAAGCTGACATCAAAAGGTCGTTATGCCGTTACCGCAATGCTCGACGTAGCTTTGCATTCACGCAATGGACCCGTGTCGTTAGCTGATATTTCAGAGCGCCAAGAAATTTCGTTATCTTATTTAGAACAATTATTCGCTCGCTTACGTAAAGAACAGCTCGTATCCAGTGTCAGGGGTCCTGGTGGTGGTTATAAGTTGGGCAGAGCGGCGAGTGATATCGCGATAGGCGAAGTAATACGTGCCGTAGATGAGTCAGTTGATGCGACTCGTTGCCAAGGGCAAGCAGATTGCCAAGGTGGTGAGCGTTGCTTAACACATACATTATGGCAAGACTTGAGCGATAGAATCAGTCAGTTTCTCAATGGTATCAGCATTGGTGAATTAATGAAGACAAGTGAAGTGAAAGAAGTAGCCGGCCGCCAAGATGTAAACAAAGCGGCGGCAAAAAACCTAGTAAGTGAAATTGAAATCAGTATGCAACTTTAATCGGAGCGATAATGAGCAATATTAAGTTACCAATCTATTTAGATTATTCGTCAACCACGCCAGTTGACCCTCGTGTCGCCGAAAAAATGAAAGAATGCCTAACCAACGAAGGTAATTTCGGTAATCCTGCTTCGCGTTCTCACCATTTTGGTTGGGTGGCTGAAGAAGCGGTAGACATTGCAAGAAATCAAATTGCGGACCTAATAAATGCGGATCCACGTGAAATCGTATTTACATCAGGTGCAACAGAGTCAAACAATTTGGCTATTAAAGGCGCTGCAACATTTTACCAAAAGCGTGGCAAGCACATAATTACGGTGAAAACTGAACACAAAGCAGTCTTAGACACCGCTCGTCAGTTGGAACGTGAAGGCTTTGAAGTTACTTACATGATGCCTGAACCAAGTGGTTTGGTGGACTTAGACAAGCTTCAAGCTGAAATGCGTGATGACACAGTATTAGTCAGCATCATGCATGTTAATAACGAAATTGGTGTTATTCAAGATATCGGAGCCATTGGCAAGATATGTCGGGCTCGTAAGATTTTGTTCCACGTTGACGCAGCTCAAAGTACCGGCAAAGTACCTATCGATTTGCAGGAATTAAACGTTGATTTGATGTCCTTCTGTGCTCACAAAACGTATGGTCCTAAAGGTATCGGAGCACTCTATGTGTCGCGTAAACCACGGGTTCGTATTGAAGCACAAATACACGGCGGTGGACATGAGCGTGGCATGCGTTCTGGTACACTTGCAACTCATCAAATAGTAGGAATGGGTGAAGCTTTCCGTTTAGCTAAAGAAGAAATGGCGACAGAAAACGAACGCATAAAAATGTTACGTGACAAGTTATATAATGGCGTTAAAGACATGGAAGCCGTATATCTGAATGGTGATGCAGATCATCGTGTAGCGCACAACTTGAACATTAGTTTTGCCTATGTTGAGGGTGAATCATTGATTATGGCACTTAAAGATATGGCTGTTTCTTCAGGCTCAGCTTGTACGTCTGCGAGTTTAGAACCATCTTACGTTCTGCGCGCGCTTGGCCTGAACGACGAATTAGCGCACAGCTCAATTCGGTTCAGTTTAGGTCGTTTTACGACTGAAGAAGAAATAGACTACGTGATTGGCGTTATTCGTAATGCGATTGATAAACTTCGCGACATGTCGCCACTCTGGGATATGTATAAAGAAGGCATCGACTTAAGTACGGTTAAATGGGCTTCTCACTAGGTTTTAATAAACATAGCGAGCGTTAAGTCGGTCTTAGTCGAAGAGGCAAGAAGTTTGATAACTAGGTAATATCGCCTAGTTATAAAAAATAGTTTAATTAGTTTAAAATAGCGATATAAAATATTTTTTGTACTAAAAAAGTATTCTTATTACGCAAAACGTTAAGGACAAAATCATGGCTTATAGTGAAAAAGTAATTGACCATTACGAGAATCCTCGTAATGTTGGCGGATTTGATAAGAATGACCCAACTGTTGCAACTGGCATGGTTGGTGCGCCAGCATGTGGTGATGTGATGAAGCTTCAACTTAAAATAGGCCCGAACGGCATAATCGAAGATGCTAAGTTCAAGACCTATGGTTGTGGTTCTGCTATTGCCTCAAGTTCTTTAGTGACTGAATGGGTAAAGGGTAAAAGTATTGATGAAGCAATATTGATTAAAAATACTCATATTGCCGAAGAATTAGCATTACCACCAGTGAAGATTCACTGCTCAATTTTGGCTGAAGACGCTATTAAAGCAGCTGTTGCAGATTACAAAAAGAAGCATAGCGTTTAATTTTGTAGTTGAATTTTACCAAGGTTGCTAGTAACAAATATTAATTATATGAAGTAAGGAGTATCTGAGTGGGTATTAAGGTAACTGACGCCGCAGCTGTTCGTGCAAAATCATTTTTAGACAGCCGTGGTTCTGGCTTAGGTTTGCGCTTGGGTGTCAAGACTACTGGCTGCTCTGGCCTAGCTTATGTACTTGAATTTGTAGACGGTTTAAATCCTGGTGATGAAATGTTTGAAGATAATGGTATCAACATCATTATTGACGGCAAGAGTCTGGCATATCTTGATGGTACTGAGTTAGACTTTGGTAAAGAAGGTCTCAACGAAGGTTTTCAATTTAAAAACCCGAACGCCAATGGTGAATGTGGTTGTGGCGAAAGCTTTAACGTATAATTCTTTCTTCTAGCGCTAATCTTAACTGGTTAGCGCCTTCTTCGTTTTCCAAAGCAAGGCTTCTGTATGATGAATTACTTTGAGCTATATAACCTACCTGAACAGTTCGCGATAGACCTAATCAAGCTTAAAGAGCACTATCAAACACTTCAAAAATTGACCCATCCAGACCGATTTGCAACTGCAAGCGAACAGCAAAAGCGATTGTATCTCACTAAGAATTCACAAGTTAATGATGCTTACTCTGTGCTTAAATTTCCTGTATCAAGAGGCGAGCATTTGTTAATAGTACGTGGTGTTGAGTTACCAAGTGAACAAGACACAGTGGGTGATGTTGAATTCTTAATGGAGCAAATGGATTGGCGTGAGTCATTAGAAGATGCTAGCACCGAAGATGCGTTAGAGAAACTGGTTACTGATAATTTTGACGTTTTGGTTGCACAAGAAAAAGTGATTGGTGATTTATTATCACATAATACAGATGAAGACAACCAAGCGGCAGCTCAAGAGTTAGCCAAGATGAAGTTTATGCTCAAACTTGCTAACGAAATCGAAACAAAACTCGACCGAATAACGGACAGTTAGCAAATAAAATAAAAGGTTTTAAGTTATATGGCATTATTACAAATTGCTGAGCCAGGCCAAAGTGCAGCTCCGCATGAACGTAAAATAGGAATTGGAATTGACTTAGGTACAACCAATTCATTAGTGAGTGCTGTAAAAAGTGGTCAATGTGTGACGTTAGCGGACGAACTTGAAAGACATTTGTTGCCATCAGTTGTCCACTATTCTGAAACGTCAATCGACGTTGGCTATCATGCTAGAGATAACTCAAATGCGGATCCAGCAAACACGATCATGTCAGTAAAGCGTTTTATGGGTAGAAGTTTAGCCGATGTGACTACTCATTGGCACCAATTACCTTACCAATTTGTCGCTGACTCAGTTTCCCCGCGCTTTATAACGGCAATAGGTGAGTTGAACCCTATTCAAATTTCTTCACACATTTTAAGCGCATTAAAAACGCGTGCTGAAGCGAGCATGGGCGACGAAATTACGGGTGCTGTCATTACCGTCCCAGCTTATTTTGATGATGCGCAGCGCCAAGGGACAAAGGATGCGGCCCAACTTGCTGGTTTGAACGTCTTACGGTTGCTCAATGAGCCAACGGCTGCAGCAATTGCGTATGGTTTAGATAGCAAAGAAGAAGGTGTTATTGCGGTTTACGATTTGGGCGGTGGTACTTTTGACGTTTCAATTCTGCGGCTGAATAAAGGGGTGTTTGAGGTACTCGCTACTGGCGGTAATTCAGCACTTGGCGGAGACGATTTTGATCACCTATTAGCGAGTCATCTTGCAAGTCAGCTCGGACTAGATGCTGTTGAAGAAAAACAAAATCACCGACGCTTAATGAACGCGGGTAAGGAAGTAAAAGAAGCATTAAGTAATACTGATATTAGCCGTGTATCTATTCAATTAGTGGGTGCTGATGAAGGCACGGAGGTTAGCGTAAATTTAGATCAACTTAATCAAATGATTAATGACTTAGTAAAGCAGACCATTAGCACCTGCAAGCGTGCAGTGAAAGATGCGCGCGTCAGTCTTGAAGAGGTCAATAATGTCATCCTGGTTGGCGGCTCAACGCGAGTTCCACTTGTACGTCAACAAGTTGAAACGTTTTTCAAAAAAGCGCCGTTGACGTCAATTGACCCAGATAAAGTTGTGGCTATTGGTGCTGGTATTCAGGCTGATATTTTGGTTGGTAACAAACCTGACAGTGATATGTTGCTATTGGATGTTCTCCCATTATCTTTAGGAATTGAAACGATGGGCGGATTGGTTGAGAAAATCATTCCTCGAAATACCACAATACCAGTCGCCAAAGCACAAGAGTTTACGACGTTTAAAGACGGCCAAACGGCAATGTTAGTGCACGTATTACAGGGCGAACGAGAGTTGGTTGACCACTGTCGATCGTTGGCTAAGTTCACTTTAAAAGGTATCCCTGCAATGACTGCAGGAGCTGCTCATATACGTGTTACTTTTCAGGTTGACGCTGATGGTTTATTAAATGTCACCGCGATGGAAAAATCAAGCGGCGTGCGAGCTGAAATACAAGTCAAGCCTTCATATGGTTTGGAAGAATCAGAAATATTAGATATGTTGCAATCTAGCATGCAAAACGCTAAGCAAGATATGCAAGAAAGAATGTTAAAAGAGCAACAAGTCGATGCAAGTCGAGTGCTCGAGGCTATGCACGGTGCGTTGGCTGAAGATGGTGATGAGTTATTATCAGACAACGAAAGAAAAGCGATTGATCACGCTCTGACGAGTTTAGGGCTGTGTGCAGCGAATAATGATATTGATGCTATTAAACAAGCTATCGATGTTGTTGATAAATTAAGCCAGGACTTTGCAGCCAGAAGAATGGATAAGTCCATTCAAAAAGCGCTCGCAGGTCATTCGGTAGATGATATTTAAATAGGATCGAAGAATGCCACAAGTTATTTTTTTACCCCATAAAGAACTTTGTCCAGAGGGTGCTGTATTTCAGGCAGATAAAGGTACTTCAGTGCTGGATTTAGCGTTAAAGAATGGAATAGGGATTGAACATGCGTGTGAAAAAGTGTGTGCATGCACCACTTGTCACATTATTGTTAGAGAGGGTTATGATTCTTTGGGTGAATCAGAAGATCTGGAAGAAGATTTACTTGATAAAGCTTGGGGTCTTGAGCCAGAGTCGCGCTTGGGTTGCCAAGCAATTATCAGTGATCAAGATTTGGTTGTTGAAATACCTAAATACACGATCAATCACGCGAGCGAAGAGCATTAGACAATAATGCTCACTTCTATTCTGATAACGAGTTTTTTTTACGAATTATTTGAATATTCATAATACGCTCAAAACGCATTACTTTTGCTATTATTTTATTATCAAGGCTATGAATTAAAAGCATTAATTAGTGTTTAGGTGTTTAATGATGAAATTGAACTTACATAAAATGTCTGAATTTAAAAAACGAATTTACGAAGTAGGGGTATTCATTACGGCCTATCTTCTTTATACTCGCGCGAATTTTTAAAATCAGCAAACGGAAGAATCAACCATGGCTTTAGAACGTACCTTTTCCATAATCAAACCTGACGCAGTAGCGAAAAATGTTATCGGCGCCATTTATAACCGTTTTGAAAGTGCGGGCTTACGCATTGTAGCTTCAAAAATGGTTCACATGAGCAAAGAGCAAGCAGAAGGCTTCTATTCAGAGCACAGCGAACGTCCTTTCTTTGGCGCATTAGTTAGCTTCATGACATCTGGTCCAGTAATGGTTCAAGTGTTAGAGGGCGATAACGCTGTTGTTAAAAATAGAGAAATCATGGGTGCAACTAACCCAGCAGATGCTGCTGCAGGTACGTTACGTGCAGATTATGCAGAGTCTATTGACGAGAACGCATGTCACGGTTCAGATGCGCCAGAGTCAGCGGCTCGAGAGATAGCTTATTTCTTCTCCGATGAAGAAATTTGCCCACGCACACGCTAAGCAAACGAAGTGTTACAATAAGGGAGCTTCGGCTCCCTTTTTTAGTTAAATTATATGGGCTAATAAGCCAACGTTAAACCACTCTTAATTGAGTTGAATTACGTATACTGTATGTGAGCGATGTTATTCGCTATAATGTATACAACGATATTTGTTATAAATTGTTATGAAGGTAAAAAAATGTCAGTAGGCCAAGAAAATATGGAACATCAGAAAGAGATGAAAAAAGTTAATTTATTAAACTTGGACCGACAAGGCTTACGCGACTATTTTGCCTCCATCAATGAAAAACCATTTCGTGCTGAACAGTTGATGAAGTGGATTTACCAAGAAGGTGAGTCTGATTTTGATAAAATGACGAATATTAACAAAGATTTACGTGCTAAGTTAACTAAACATTGTGTTGTCAAAGCACCTGTTATTTCAGAGCACCAACAAGCATCTGATGGCACCATCAAATTTGCCTTACTATTAGAGGGTGGGCAAGAAGTTGAGTCAGTATGGATACCAGAAACCGATCGTGCGACGCTGTGCGTGTCCTCGCAGGTCGGTTGTGCTTTAGAATGTACCTTTTGCTCAACAGGACAACAAGGCTTTAATCGAAACTTATCGGTTGCTGAAATTATTGGTCAGGTGTGGCGGGTAGCGACTTTCATCGGTCTATCCAAGGATACCTCACAACGTCCTATTACTAATGTCGTTATGATGGGAATGGGCGAACCCTTATTAAACCTAAAGAATGTTGTCCCAGCAATGCGCATTATGTTGGATGATTTTGGTTTTGGGTTGTCCAAACGCAGAGTCACGTTGAGCACCTCAGGTGTTGTTCCTGCCTTGGATATGTTGGGCGATCAAATTGACGTTGCACTCGCTATTTCACTGCATGCGCCAGACAACAAGCTACGTGATGAAATTGTGCCAGTGAATAAAAAATATCCAATAGAAGAGTTTTTGGCAAGTGTACGACGTTATTTAGAGAAATCTAAAGCAAATCAAGGCAAAGTCACCGTTGAGTATGTTATGTTAAACCATGTCAACGATAGTACTGACCAAGCGCATGAGTTAGCTAAAGTATTGAAAGAAACACCTTGTAAGATTAATTTGATACCCTTTAATCCGTATCCTGGTACACCTTATACTTGCTCTAGTAATTCAAGGATGGATAGGTTCTCGAAGGTACTAATGGAGTATGGTTACACTGTTATGATTAGAAAGACGCGTGGGGACGATATCGACGCAGCATGCGGTCAACTAGTGGGTGAGGTTGTTGATAGAACAAAAAGATTATTGAAAAAACAGATGAATGGACAACCAATTTCGGTGAAAATGACTCAATAACAAATATAAGAGAAATACCATGTTGAAGAAATCCTTAGCAGCTATTGTTTTTTGTGCACTTCTCAGTGGTTGTGTGACGGAGCCAAGAGATCCAGCATTTGCTGGTGCGGCTGGCATCAATCCTGATGCTGCAGCAAAAAATAGAGTGAGCTTAGGACTGACTTATTTAAGTAATGGAAATTTTTCTCAAGCCAAAGCTAACCTAGATAAGGCCTTAAATTTTGCGCCAAAGTCAGCAGATGCTCATTTTGCAATGGCCTACTATTATCAGCAGGTAGATGAACTTGCACTTACTGAAGAGTATTATCTCAAAGCTCTTAAGCTTGCTCCTGAAAATCCAAATATAATTAATAGTTACGGCGCATTTTTATGTGAGCAAGGACGTTATGAAAAAGCTAAATCCTACTTCTTAAGAGCGGTCACTAGCAAAAGTTACGTTTCAGTGGCAGAAACCTATGAGAATTTAGCAATTTGTGCTGTTGACCAAGGAAAAACAGATGAAGCTATCGGCTTTTTCGAATTAGCCTTAAACCATCAGCCTACACGCGGCAAGAGCCTGTTTTTTTTAGCGCAATTACAAAAAGATCAGGGTAATTATGGCGAAGCGAAAAAGTCATTGTGGAAGTACGAGCGGGTTTCCCGAGTATCTCCAGAATCACTTTGGTTATCATATGAAATAGCGCAAGGGTTAGGTGATACCAAAGCAGCACTCGGCTATGGCGAACTAATGAAGAGTATGTTTCCGGAACATCCACAAACGGCGCTTTTTAAAAAACAAATGGGTAAATTTCAACCTATTGCTACCGTGAAAAATAAACGCATAGAAAGTGTTCAGTCGACAGAACCGAGTGTTACGCAAACAGATGTAAATACTGCAGGCGACATCGTTCAAACGACTGCCGCAGGTAACCCTGGCCCAATAAAAGTAACTAAAACGTTAACACCAGCGATACTCGTTGAAGCTCCAAATGCGTTGCCAGAGAAGGCCGTAGATGAAACGACCGAGGTACCAGAGAGTGTTTCGACTGAATCTATTGTTACTGACAATGGTCTTAGTGCTGATGCCGCAGAAAAGCGAGAAGCTGATTTAGAGGCAGCGTTAGCCGCTGATTTCAATAATACAAAGAACGAGTCTGCTACTATTGATGGCGCAGCTAAAAGAGTGAATGACTCGCTTGTAACAGTAGATGGTGTCGCTGAAGTCGCGGTGGATGAAGCCCAAGATACAATGACACAAAAAATAGATGAGGCGGTGGATCATGATGCCAGCTATCATGTTGTGGTACTAGACGAAAACTTGTATCGCATATCACTTCGATATAACGTTAAAATGAATTACCTAATGCAATGGAACAACCTTGACGATCCATCCGCTATAATAGTAGGGATGAAGTTGCGGGTAAAGGATCCGAAAAATAATGACTGATGAATATATAAATACAAAAGAAGCGACAGTAGAGTCGACTCAAGCTACACCAGGTCAACAGCTGAAAAAAGGTCGTGAGGCGCAAGGACTCACTCAGCAACAAGTTGCTGATAGTCTGCATTTGCGTTTAGGGAATATTCAAGATATTGAAAGCGACACGCATAAGCCGGGCGTTTCAATTACCTTTACCAAAGGATATGTAAGAATTTATGCGAAACTGTTGAACATGCCTGTAGAGCCATTGCTTGAAAATTTTGATGTGTTGCATCAAGGTGAAAAGCAACCAGCTAAATTACAGAGTTTTTCTCAACGTGTCGCCAAACAAGCAAATGACGACCGCTGGATGATGGTTACCTATCTCATTGTATTCTTGGTTATTGCTTCGTTGGTTATCTGGTGGTACCAACAGTCTGATAAATCGATAATGAACAGATTAAATTTGTTTAATAACAATGGGACAGAGCAATCGAGTAACATAAATGAAGGCCAGTCTGTCAATGCAATGAATAATAATCTGAACATGCCGGATGAAATCGCTATTCGTGAAGAAGATATTAAACGCCAAAGTGAATTGACCAACGCTAGTAATGTCATCGATAGTCAAAATGCTGCAGATAACGGATTTGATGAAGCTAACAATGAGATTGAAAAATCCGAAGTGGATAATCCATTCGTTGGCGAAAGTGATGACTCGGCATCTAATTTAGGCAGTCAGTCCATCGACGGATACAACATTAATAGCGACGGTACTGTGGATGTTATTTTTACCTTTAAAGAAGATTGTTGGTTAAGTGTTAAAGATGCTGGTGGTGAAGTTATGGCGGTCGGCGTTAAAGTCAAAGGCAGAGTCATGGCAGTTAGAGGTATTCCTCCAATATCAGTAAATATGTGCCCGCCGTCAATTGTTGATATCGATTTTGCTGGCACTCCAGTTGATCTATCTCAGTATCGTCGTGGTGTTCCAGTGCAGTTTGAATTAGCAATTACAGGTCAATAATGTTTTCCGATTCTCCTATTATTCGTCGCAAGTCAACCAGGATCTATGTAGGCAATGTTCCTATCGGTGATGGTGCCCCTATCGCGGTGCAGTCAATGACTAATACAAATACGCTGGACGTAGATGCTACTGTCGCACAAATAAAACGTATTCAAGGCGTTGGCGGTGATATCGTGCGTGTCTCTGTGCCCACGATGGAGGCGGCGGAAGCATTTAAATTAATAAAACAAAAAGTTAATATTCCGTTAATAGCTGACATTCATTTTGACTACAGAATTGCGCTAAAAGTTGCAGAGTATGGAGTTGATTGCTTAAGAATTAACCCCGGTAATATTGGTAACATGGAACGGGTAAGAGCGGTTGTTGATTGCGCGAAAGATAACAATATTCCAATTCGAATTGGTGTTAATGGCGGTTCGTTAGAAAAAGATATCCAAGAAAAATATAAAGAACCAACTGCTGCGGCATTGGTTGAGTCAGCAATGAGACATGTTGATATCCTTGATAAACTCAATTTCGATCAGTTTAAAGTTAGTGTAAAAGCGTCTGACGTATTTTTAGCGGTTGGCGCATACCGTTTATTAGCCAAGCAAATCGTTCAGCCATTGCATTTAGGTATTACCGAAGCGGGCGGGTTTCGAGCGGGAGCCGTGAAAAGTGCGGTTGGACTCGGTATGTTATTAGCTGAGGGTATCGGCGACACAATCCGGATTTCATTAGCTGCGGATCCAGTAGAAGAAATAAAAGTTGGCTTTGATATTTTAAAGTCACTCAGAATTAGATCAAGAGGCATTAACTTTATCGCCTGCCCCAGTTGTTCGCGCCAAGAGTTTGATGTTATATCAACTGTTAATGCGTTGGAAGAACGTCTAGAAGATATTGTCACGCCTATGGACGTCTCTATTATTGGTTGCGTTGTAAATGGTCCCGGTGAAGCTGAAGTTTCTGATTTAGGCTTAACTGGTGCTCGTAACATGAGCGGTTTTTATTTAGACGGTAAGCGTCAACGCGAGCGTTTGTCCAATGATGATTTAGTTGACCAGTTAGAAAAGCGTATTAGAGCGAAAGCGGCACTGCTTGACGAGAAAAACCGTATTAAAGTAACTGATATAAGCAACTAAACTGAATAATGGCGTTTAAAGCGAAAAAAAATCCATAAAATACGGTAATATCGGCCTCCTAAGTTTTACCCCGCGCGACAAAATCCTTATAATGTCGCGCTTTATTAATTAATTAGAGACAATTGTGGCAAAGACTATTCAAGCAATCAGAGGTATGAACGACTGCTTACCATCGCAAACTGGTATATGGCAGTTTGTCGAATCGAATATCCGTCGAGTTGTTGCCAATTATGGCTATCAAGAAATTCGTACGCCAATTGTTGAAAGTACTGAATTATTCAAGCGCTCCATTGGTGAAGTTACCGATATTGTCGAAAAAGAAATGTATACGTTTGATGACCGCAATGGCGATAGCCTGACATTGCGTCCGGAAGGAACCGCTTGTTGTGTGAGGGCAGGCAATGAACATGGCTTATTATATAATCAACAGCAACGGTTGTGGTATATGGGTCCTATGTTTAGGCATGAGCGTCCTCAAAAAGGTCGGTATCGTCAATTTCATCAGTTTGGCGTAGAAGCATATGGTCTTAATGGCCCTGACATCGACGTTGAAATGATATTGATTGGCGCTCGTTTGTGGCAAGCATTTGGTATTTCTGACAAAGTAGAGTTACAAATTAATTCGTTGGGATCTGCTGAAGCAAGAGTCGCCTACAAAGAATTGTTGGTTGTGTTTTTGCAAAAGCATTACGACCAGCTAGATGAAGATAGCCAACGCAGGATGTTATCCAATCCGCTACGTGTATTGGATAGTAAAAATCCAGCGGTGCAAGAAATAATAAAGCACGCTCCAAAGCTGATTGACCACTTAGATGATGAATCAAAGGCGCATTTTTCACTTTTGTGTGAACGTTTAGACGATTTAGGTATCCAATACACAGTTAATCCTAGTTTAGTGCGTGGTTTAGACTATTATAATCGAACGGTGTTCGAGTGGGTAACCAGTTTATTGGGTGCTCAGGGCACCATTTGTGCTGGTGGCAGATATGACGGCTTGGTTGAACAGTTAGGAGGCAAAGCTAGCCCGGCTGTTGGTTTTGCCATGGGCTTGGAGCGCTTAGTGCTTCTAGTTGAGAGTCTTGACCAATCGCTGTATGCAAACAATGCTGTCGATATCTATTTAATGCCAATGGGCGACGATGCTGAGTCAGAAGCGACCAAAATTGCAGAACAAATAAGAAACGTTTTACCGACCGTTAAATTGCAGCAGCATTGCGGTGGTGGCAACTTTAAGAAACAAATGAAAAAGGCAATGGCATCTGATGCGGCGATTGCGATTATTATTGGAGATGATGAACTTGCCAATGCAAGTGTTTCAGTAAAATATTTAAAACAAGATAAACCGCAGGCTAGTTTGTTATTAAGTGAGTTATCTGCATTAGCAGAATGGCTGTAAACACTTTTTCGCGCACAGTTAGCCACAAAGAGTTTAGTTATTAACCAGTTATATGCAGTAAGCGTAGAGGAATTCAATGGAACGTTACGAAACCGAAGAACAACAAGTAGAAGCAATCAAAGGCTTTTGGAAGGAAAATGGAACTGCGATTATCGTCGGTGTCGGCATAGGCTTAGCTGGTTTGTTTGGTTGGCAGCAATATAACGATATGGTTATTGAAGATAAAGAGACTCAATCAATCACGTTTCAAAGTGTACTTGAAGGGATAGACTCAGAAGAAGGTATGCTCAAAGCTGAAGCTTTTACAAAAGAAAATTCCGACTCAGGTTATGCCTTACTAACTAGTTTGGTTGCTGCTCAAAAAGCAGTAGAGAGTAAGGATTTTGATGCGGCAAAATTGCATTTGAATATGGCTGTTAGCAATTCACCAAATGTGGCGATTGCAGATTTGGCAAAGATTCGCTTAGCGCGAGTTGAGAGTCAACTCGGCGATACTGCAGGTGCGCTAGCAACGCTGGACTCTGTGCAGAGCATTTCTTACAGCGACCAAATCCAAGAAGTAAAAGGCGATATTTACGTTGTAACTAAAGAGTTTGATAAAGCCAAAGAAGCTTATGATGCTGTTCTCGCGGAACAACCTCAAAACCGCATTGTGGAAATGAAGTTAAGTAACTTAAACTATGCTGCAACTGAAGCCGCAGGTGTTACCCAGTGAAGAATAAAATAGTAGTGGTGTTGCTCGCTTTATCGCTTAGCGGCTGTGCAACGGTATCGGATTGGTTTGCAGAAGATGAAGAAATAGAAATTCGTCGCTTAAAACCAATCGAAGCCGTTTTCGAACCGCAAGTTAAGTGGGAAACAGAGGTAGGAGATGGTGTTCAAGATTATTTCTCACGTTTAGCGCCTGCCGTCGGTTATGGAAAGGTATTTGCCGCTAGCCGTGATGGGATTGTTGTTGCGCTTGACCCAGATACAGGTAAGGAAATCTGGCAGCAAGATTTTGCAAATTATGATAATTACAGCTTTAAAAAAGCCATGCTTTGGTATTCCAACCGTGCAGTGTCAGCTAAAATATCTGGAGGATTATCGGTTGCTTATCAATCTGTATTTTTTGGTACAGAAAACGGTTATGTGTATGCGTTAGAACAAGACACTGGCGAAATAAAATGGAAAGTTGGCGTTAAAGGGGAAGTTATTTCTCCTCCTGCAGTTGATGCAGGTGTCGTGCTAGTCAATACGACTTCAGGTCATCTAATTGCGCTCAATCCTGAAAATGGTGAGCAAATATGGATTACAGAGTCGGACGTTCCCCCACTGTCATTGCGCGGTGTTTCAGCACCAGCAGCAGAAAGTGGTGGTGCTATAATTGGTACTCCTTCAGGAAAACTCCAAGTCAGTATCATCGAGACTGGTATGGTAGCATGGGAGACTCAAATTGCTTCTCCATCGGGTGCAACTGAACTAGAACGCATAGTTGATATCGATGTTAAGCCACTAGTGTTCGGTGGTAACGTGTTTGTTATCTCCTACAATGGCACTCTTTCAGCGGTAGAACTTCGCACTGGCCAAGTTATTTGGACTCGTGAATACGGTTCTTATCGCAACGTATCGATTGATGGAAACCGCTTATTCGTGGTTGATAATGATAGTAACTTATATGCTATTGACCGTCGTAGTGGCGTAGAATTATGGTCTAATGTCGGACTAAGAAGTCGCAATATTACATCAGCAACACCGCATGATAAGTACGTTGTAGTTGGCGATATGTATGGTTTTGTACACTGGTTTAGTCAGGATGAAGGTAAACTTGTAGCGCGATTAGAGGTTGGCGACGACGATGAAGATGAAGCTATTTTCACCGGGCCAATTAGCGCAGACAATGTATTATATGTGAAAACTAGAGAAGGTAAACTTGCGGCAATCACGCAACCAGAAGAGTAAATAGACAGTATATTCTCAAAGCGCGGATTTGATGCTCTTATGACTATGCAATTTTAGGCACAATAACGTATTTGAATGGATGACGATACACGCCAATGGTATGCCATTGGCGTTTTTTATTAAGGGCGAAAAATGTTACCTGTAGTGGCCTTGGTTGGCCGACCCAATGTTGGTAAATCAACATTATTTAATCGATTAACGAATACTCGAGATGCACTCGTTGCTGATTTTCCTGGCTTAACACGTGATCGTAAGTACGGCCCAGCAAAATTTGAAAACCGAGCTTTCATCGTTGTGGATACCGGCGGTATCACTGGCAATGAAGAAGGTATCGACGTTGCTATGGCTGAACAATCATTATTAGCTATTGACGAAGCGGATGTGGTTTTATTTTTAGTTGATGCAAGAGCAGGGTTAACACCTGATGATATTGGTCTTGCCGAGCACTTGCGTAAACAAAATAAAGCCATGTACTTGGTAGCTAACAAAGTTGACGGAATTGATGGTGACAGCGAAACCGCTGATTTCTTCAAATTAGGCTTTCCTGAGGTATTGCAGATTGCGGCTGCGCATGGGCGTGGAGTATCACAGTTGATGACTCATGTATTAACGCCACTCGAGAAATTATTTCCTGATATGGAAATAATTGAAGCAGAAAGAGAAGAAGAAGATCCAGATGCCAAGTTAGAGCGTTTGCAAAACTCACCTATTAAATTGGCCATAGTTGGTAAGCCTAATGTAGGTAAGTCGACACTCATTAATCGCATATTGGGTGAAGAGCGTGTTGTCGTTTTTGATTCGCCTGGAACTACTCGAGATAGTATATTTGTTCCGATGAAGCGCGACGATCGTGAATATATTTTGATCGATACTGCGGGTGTTAGAAAGCGTAAGAAAATATCAGAAACAGTGGAAAAGTTCTCCATTGTAAAAACCTTGCAGGCGATTGAAGAGTCGAATGTGGTTTTATTGGTGATTGACGCTAGAGAAGGAATTACTGATCAAGATTTATCACTGTTAGGTTTCGTGCTGAACTCTGGGCGCTCCTTAGTATTAGCGGTAAACAAGTGGGACGGGCTTGAAACGCATGTAAAGGAAGAAATTAAGCGAGAACTGGACAGACGATTAGGCTTTGTTGATTTTGCTCGTTTACACTTTATATCAGCATTGCATGGGACTGGTGTTGGCCATTTATTTGAATCTGTCCAAGAGGCTTACAATTCAGCGACGGTGCGCATTAACACATCAGTGCTAACGCAGATAATGGAAATGGCGCAGGCAGATCATCAGCCGCCTCTGATCCATGGTCGCAGAGTTAAAATGAAATATGCGCATGCTGGTGGCTACAACCCACCTGTTATTGTTATTCATGGTAATCAATTAAAAGATTTACCCGATTCATACAAGCGTTACTTAATGAATTACTATCGTAAAGCACTTAAAACCATGGGAACACCGATCAGAATTGAATTCAAAGAGGGTGCTAATCCATTTGAAGGTAAGATAAATAAGTTAACCGTAGGCCAGGAACGCAAGCGCAAACGTTTAATGAATTTCCATAAAAAGAAGTAGGTGTTTTTGGTTTAACTCTCTTAAACACTGAATAATGAAGAAAGCCGTGATTTTCAATCGAAAAACACGGCTTTTTTGTATCCAGAATGTTGCTTTAACGACTTTCAATCAATATTAGTTTGCCATTGCTGATGAGATGTCCCTGCAAGAGAGCACCAAATGGAGTCGTGAAACTTTACCAACCGCACTTGCGCGTTTCATTTTGCTTATCCAACCACTCTTTTAGTGGGGCAAAATAGGCTTCGATTGTAGAAGCGTCCATATTTGGTGCACCTGTTAATGTGGTCATTGCTTCTTGCCAAGGACGACTTTTACCCATTTCCAGCATATTGTTTAATGCTTCACCTGCTTTTTCGCTGCCATAAATAGAGCAACGATGCAGAGCTTCTTCGCTACCAGCGATATCGCACAGTGCTTTATGGAATTGAAACTGCAATATATGTGCTAGGAAATAACGAGTATATGAAACGTTTGCAGGCACATGATATTTCGCGCCGGGGTCAAATGCATCGTTTGGACGTTCAATAGGAGCAGCAACTCCCTGATACTTTTCCCGTAGTTCCCACCAAAGTGTATTATATTGTTCTGGTGTAATATCACCCGCTAGCACCTGCCAACGCCATTGGTCGACCATCAAACCAAATGGCATAAACGCAATTTTATCTAAAGCGACTTTCAAGAGCATTCCGATATCATTTGATTCGTCAGGTATCTCATCTATTAAGCCGATCTGCTGCAAATAAGTTGGCGTAATTGAAAGCGCAATAGTATCGCCAATTGCTTCATGAAAGCCGCTGTTAGCCGATCCTCTGTAAAGCATTGGTTGGTCTTTATAGGCACGTTGATAATAGTTGTGGCCTAACTCATGGTGAATAACATTAAACTCTTCACCGGTCTTCTGGATGCACATTTTAATACGTAAATCGTCGGTTTCATCAACATTCCAAGCTGATGCATGACACTGAACTTCCCGATCTTCTGGTTTTTGAAACATGGAACGTTCGTAGAATGTGTCAGGAAGGGCTGCAAAACCTAAAGATGAAAAGAAGCTTTCAGCCTGTTTTACCATTTTGATTTCATCATAACCTTGCTCTGCTAATGCCTTAGTTACATCAGGAACATTCATTTCTTGCTCGGGCTTCACTATGTCATAGATGTTACCCCAACTTTGTGCCCACATGTTACCCAATAAGTGTGCAGGAATTGGCTTATCCAATGGCACTACATCCTCGCCATAATGCTCAGAAAGCTCTGCTCTTACATGACAATGTAATGACTCATAGAAGGGTTGAACTTGACCCCAAAGACGGTCTAACTCTTTGGGGAATTCTTCTGCCGACATATCATATTTAGCACGCCACAATTCAGATGTGTTGGCATAACCTAGCTCTTTTGCGCCTTCATTCGCAATATCAATTTGTTCAACAAATATCTCTTTCATAGGCACAGAGACCTCTCGCCATCCTTTCCAAAACTCAAGCATCAGAGCTGGGTCACGACTCACTGCCATTTGGGCACTCATTTCAACCAGCGAAAAGCATTCGTTTTCAGTCCTACAATATTTACCGGCACCATACATGCCTGCCAAGTCTGATCCAATGGCAGCTAAACGTTCTGCTTTAGCTGGGTCAGCTGGTGGTGCGACTTCCAAGCCTGATTTTAATAAATTGAGTTTTCGTCGTGTATCAGCATCTACTTTTATATCATTAAATTTTGCTGCTTCAACAGCATATTTAGCCCACATTACTGATAATTGCTCGCCCAAATAAGCATCTACCTGAGCATTGTCATAGTTAATGTTGGTAGCATAAGCCCATGCAGCATGAGAGGCCGGTTTGTTCAAGCGAGTAATATCGCTTTCTACTTTTTGTAGGAAGGCCTTTGCGTCATCTACTGTGTATTCCGCTTTTTTAATAGCTGTTGCGCTCGTATTGATGGGTGAACAGCCTGCGCAAAGGGCAATAACAACGGAGGCTAATAGTGAGAGTTTAGTTTTATTCATTATCATTGTTCTTCTTTTGTGAATAGCCATATATTTGAGTCACACTTTAGCTCCATTATTGGTAAATGTAAAAAATGTGTTAATTGTGTCATACGTTCATCTAGATTGTTGACGCCGATATGACCTTTCCTGAGGTGTCAGCTTGATACTTGATACAAGTATGCTAGTAAATTGGCTTGGGATAAAACATGTAGTTTACAAATTATTGCCGTATTGGTTTGGCAGCAGGCTGCAACTCCTCAGTCATCTGTTCGGTGAAGACACTAATATTAGCGCAGCATCCTTGGCATTTATATTCCTCATTATTGTTTCTAATACGTTTCGTTTATTCTAATAGCCTTAACACTTTGTCTCATTAGTGAACATTAAGAGAAAATAATCTGTCTCGGTAAAGGCCAATTAAATCAGAGGTTAGCAGATTGGTTTGTAGATAAAAAGAAAGTAAATTGTAAATAAATTAGACCCCTGACTATGTATGAAGTGACGCAATTGTCGTTTACATTACGGTTTCTTTTGGGTGATTTCCTGAACTTTGGAAATAACGCTACCATCGTTTATACGTGTTTCAATCACATCGCCTTTTGTAAGTTGCGTGACGGAACGCACAACTTTGTCGTTTTTGAATGCAATGCTATATCCGCGTGATAAGACCGAGAGTGGACTGACCGAATTTAAAATGTCTGCAATACGTTGCAATTGATAACGCTTGTCAGATAGCTGCCTTTGTTGTGTCGAGTGAAGTTTGTCGCTGACTTTTTGTAATTGCTGCTTTTTCTCTTTAATCGCATTGTTTGGAGATGCATGCTGCAAACGTAATGTTAAATTACTACTTCTGCTTTTTACGTCATTCAGCTTTGTATTGATTGCTTGTGATAAACGCATCGTTAAATTATCAGTATGTTGATTCGCTTGTCGAATTTGTACCGCAGGATGCACGTTTGACAGTCTCGACTCTATTAACTGCAATTTATATTCAATGCGCTTTAAATGTTGTTGAAATACTTGTGATAAACGATGTTGTTGCTGTTGAATATGTCTCTGCAGTTGGCTTTTATCAGTGCTCACTAACTCAGCGGCGGCTGATGGTGTTGGTGCACGCATATCAGCAACGTAATCAGCAATCGTTACGTCTACCTCATGACCGACAGCTGACACGATAGGTAATTTCGATTCAGATATAGCATAAGCAACTATTTCTTCATTGAATGCCCAAAGATCTTCTAACGAACCACCCCCTCGGCTCACAATGAGCAAATCAACTTCATCTCGCATATTGGCAATATGAATTTGTTCTGCGATACTTTTGGCCGCAGTCGCACCTTGCACTAAACTGGGATAGATAATGACCTCAATACTTGGGTTTCTGCGTTTCAGTACATTTAATATGTCGTGTATAGCGGCGCCAGTGGATGATGTCACAACACCTAGGCGCTTTACATTAGCTGGCAGCGCTTGCTTAGCAGCCATGGCAAACAAGCCCTCTGCCGATAGTTTAGCTTTGAGTGCTTCATAGGCTTGCTTTAGTTGTCCGAGACCTTCTGGTTCCATATGCTCGCCAATTAGCTGATAGTCGCCTCTAGCTTCATATAAACTCAAGCTTCCGCGAATGACGACCTTGTCACCGGCCTTTGGTGAGAATTTAACACTTCTATTTGCGCCTTTGAACATAGCGGTTTTAATTTGCGCTTTACTGTCTTTTAACGTGAAATACCAATGACCAGAAGTGGCAGCCACAAAATTGGATAATTCACCAGATACCCACACTTGTCCTATTTCTGATTCTAAAACCTGTCTAGCAAGGCGATTTAGCCGAGTTACAGAGATAATGCTGGGCTGTTTTTGTGGCGTAGAAAACATAATTCGCTTTTTTATTCATTTAAATGCGAATTGTAGTTTACCTAAATACAAAAAAACACTACAATCGCACCGCAATTAGCCACTGCACTAAGGTGTTACTTGCATGTTACGAATTATTAAAGAAGCGTTAACTTTCGATGACGTTTTGCTCGTCCCCGGTCACTCGACCGTGTTACCCCATACTGTCGACTTAAAAACCCGCTTAACGCGAGGTGTGACGATGAATATGCCTCTTGTTTCTGCGGCTATGGACACTGTCACCGAAGCACGTTTAGCTATTGCCTTAGCGCAAGAAGGTGGAATTGGCTTTATTCATAAAAATATGACAGCTGAAAGTCAGGCTGCCCATGTGCTGCAAGTTAAAAAATATGAAAGTGGTGTTGTATCTGACCCAGTCACGGTCAGCAAAGACGCGACTATAGGTGATACAAAGGCCTTGAGTAAACAACTCGGTTACTCTGGTTTTCCGGTTGTTGATAAAGACAACAACTTAATTGGTTTGGTCACGGGGCGCGATTTACGATTCGAAAATCGCTTGGATCAACCCATTAGCAAGGTGATGACGCCAAAAGAAAAGTTAGTGACAGTAAAAGAAGATACTAACCCCGATCTTGTTATGGATTTGATGCATGAGCATAGAATTGAAAAAATTCTAGTTGTTGATGATGCATTTAAGCTAACGGGTCTTATCACAGTCAAAGATTTCCAAAAAGCAAAAAGTAAACCCAATGCGTGTAAAGATGCCAAAGGCCGCTTGCGTGTAGGTGCTGCAGTCAGCGTCGGTCCTGGCACGGATGAACGGATTAAATTATTAGTTGAAGCAGGTGTTGATGTGTTGGTTATCGATACCTCACACGGTCATTCGCAAGGTGTTATTGATCGCGTGAAAAAAGTCCGTGCGGATTACCCTAATATTCAGATTATTGCTGGTAATGTTGCCACAGGTGAAGGCGCAAAAGCCTTGGCTGATGCGGGAGTGGATGCAGTTAAAGTCGGCATAGGCCCGGGTTCAATTTGTACGACTCGGATCGTAACTGGATGTGGTGTTCCACAAATTACGGCCGTTTCAGACGCCGTAGCCGCTCTTGAAGGGACCGGTATTCCGGTTATTGCTGATGGTGGTATCCGCTATTCAGGTGATATCGCAAAAGCATTAGCTGCTGGTGCTAGTTCAGTCATGGTCGGTAGCATGCTTGCCGGAACTGAAGAAGCGCCTGGTGAAGTCGAGCTATATCAAGGCCGCTATTACAAGTCTTATCGTGGAATGGGATCGTTAGGTGCAATGAATCAAAGCCACGGTTCATCGGACCGATATTTCCAAGATAACAGTAACGCTGAAAAATTGGTTCCAGAGGGAATTGAAGGACGTGTTGCCTATAAAGGACCTATTTCAACCATTATTCACCAACAGTTAGGTGGTTTGCGTTCAGCAATGGGATTAACTGGTTGTGCCAATATCGAAGAGTTGCGCACTAAACCACAATTTGTGAAAGTGACTGCGGCTGGTATGGGGGAATCCCACGTGCACGATGTGAGTATTACTAAAGAAGCTCCAAATTACCGTTTAGGATAAACCAAAGTCGTTTCCAAAGGGCTGGTGTTGGCTTTAAGCCATCACATCTCAGCCCTTTTTTATTTTTATATTTAGGTAAAACAATGTCTGCAAATATACATAGTCAAAAAATCCTTATCCTTGATTTCGGATCTCAATACACTCAATTGATCGCAAGACGCATTCGCGAAATCGGCGTTTATTGTGAGCTTTGGGCATGGGATGTGACGGAAGATCAAATTCGTAATTTTGAACCAGACGGTATTATTTTATCAGGTGGCCCAGAGTCAGTAACTGAAATGGGATCTCCACGTGCACCGCAATATGTATTTAATGCAGGGGTACCAATCTTGGGTATCTGTTATGGCATGCAAACTATGGCCCACCAGCTTGGAGGCGCAGTGCAGGGTTCGGATATCCGTGAATTCGGTTATGCGCAAGTCGAAGTGTTAGCAGCGTCAACAATTTTTGATGGCATCATGGATGAGACTAATGAGAGCGGCAATGCCTTATTAGATGTTTGGATGAGCCATGGTGACAAAGTAAGTAAAGTACCAGACAGCTTTACCACAATTGCGCAAACGCCAAGTTGCCAACATGCGGCTATGGTGAACTTAAAAAAGCAGTTTTATGGTGTGCAATTTCACCCTGAAGTAACCCATACAAAACAGGGCTTAGAGCTACTCAAACGTTTTGTTTTTGATATCTGTAAACTTGATGCTTTGTGGACGCCAGCCTCTATTATTGAAGACGCAATTGAACGTATCAAAGAGAAAGTAGGTGACGCCGAAGTCATTTTAGGCTTGTCGGGTGGTGTCGACTCATCTGTAACTGCTATGCTATTGCATCGAGCAATTGGTAAAAATCTTACTTGCGTATTTGTAGATAACGGCTTGCTCAGACTCCATGAAGGAGAGCAAGTCATGGATATGTTTGGTGATAAGTTCGGACTCAACATCATTAAAGTCGATGCTGAAGCCCGTTTCTTAGATGCGCTTGCCGGTGTTGAAGACCCTGAAGCTAAGCGGAAAGTCATTGGTGGCGAGTTTATTAAAGTATTTGATGAAGAGTCACACAAGTTAGAAAATGCGAAATGGTTGGGGCAGGGCACTATCTATCCTGATGTGATTGAATCTGCGGGTTCTGCTACAGGTAAAGCACACGTAATTAAATCGCATCATAACGTGGGTGGATTGCCTGCTGAAATGAAAATGGGTTTGGTTGAACCACTGCGTGAATTGTTTAAAGATGAAGTTCGTAAAATAGGCTTAGAGTTAGGTTTACCTTACGACATGTTATTCAGACATCCATTCCCAGGGCCTGGTTTGGGCGTAAGAATACTTGGCGAAGTTAAGAAAGAATATTGCGATTTATTGCGCCGCGCGGATGCGATCTTTATTGACGAATTGCATGCAGCTGACTTATACCAAAAAGTGAGTCAGGCATTTACCGTTTTTCTACCGGTAAAGTCGGTTGGTGTGATGGGTGATATGCGCAAATATGATTGGGTTGTGTCACTCAGAGCTGTTGAGACAATTGATTTCATGACCGCTCATTGGGCGCACTTACCTTACGATTTCTTGGGTAAGGTGTCCAACCGCATTATTAATGAGGTAGATGGTATCTCTCGGGTTGTTTATGATATTTCGGGCAAGCCACCCGCAACGATTGAATGGGAATAAAGTGTTTACAGGTTCAGTTAACTGCCTAAAGGGCAGTTAACTCAGACTCAATGGAATATAATTAACCCCATCTTGTGTTTCCCCACGTAAGTTCAGTGACAATATATTATTGTCGTCGAAAACGCGAGAGTTCCTATGCATATGCCAGCAAACAACAACACATCACAGACAAACAATCCTGCAGTTTGAAAAGCCTATTTACAGGCTTTTCAATTACCTACATGCGTAATAAAAAACCCATTCAGAGATACGTAAAAAATAAGGAATGTCAGTTTTTAAGGCAACTATATGAGTGACCTTATTCATTTCCTATTAACCTTGACTGACAGCGAACTGTCACGAGATACGGCACAGCTCACTCGGCTAAGAATGATTGAAAAATCGCATTTATACCGCAATCGTGGCGTGTAAGCTGGTTTCTAACTCTGAAATGTCATATTAAATGCATTATCAAGATCCGCGATTAGGTCGTCTGGATGCTCTAAGCCAATGGAGAGACGAATAAGGCCGTCGGTTACGCCGAATTTATCACGCAAGTCAGCAGATACTCCAGAATGGGTTGTGCTACCAGGGTGGCAAACAAGACTTTCGCTGCCGCCGAGACTAACCGCAGATTTAAAAATGGATAGGTTATTGATCAGGCGAAAGGCGTCTGATTTTGAAACATCCAGCACGAATGAGAATGTTGAACTAGGCCCTGAGCATTGTCGTTTATAGACAGCTTGGTAGGCTTTATCTTGGATGAAGTCAGGATGTAGCATTTTTGCAGTGATGTAGGGATTATCTGCGAGCCATTGTGCTACTTTATTGCCGCTATCGGCGGATCTTTCCATGCGGATACTTAATGTTTCAAGTGAGCGCGAAATCATCCAACTGGTATGTGGGTCGAGATTTAAGCCCAGAGCGCCGCGAGTAGAGCGAACTGTACGCAGCATTTCACGACTTCCGCAGACGGCGCCCGCGACGAGGTCGCTGTGACCGCCGACATATTTGGTGAGCGAGTACATTGCCATATCTATACCTTGTGGCACGACTTGCTGGAAAACAGGACCCATAAGGGTGTTATCGCAGACACTGATTGGGCGATGACCTGTTTCTGTCTCGATAGTATCTAACACGCGGTTTAGCGCCTCGAAATCGACGAGTGAATTGGTTGGGTTTGCTGGTGATTCAATGAATACCATGGCGACACGGCCTTTTTTGCTAGCATCGCGCAAGGAAGTCAGCATGCCTTCCTCATCTAGGCCATCATGGAATTCAGCTGTTTCAATGTTGAATTGAGGTAAAAATTTGCGGATAAGGGTTTCGGTTCCCCCATATAGGGGCGCGCTTTGAACAATCACATCGCCTGGGCGCAAGTAAGCGAAAAGAATAGCACTAATTGCACCCATGCCACTGGAGCAGACTACAGAGCACTCAGAGCCTTCAAAGAGGGACAGACGGTCTTCTATGATCTCTACATTGGGATGGTTGAACCGGCTATAGATTAGGCCGCCAACACTTCCTTCTGGGGCAGGCTTGCGGCCAGCCATGATGTGGAAAGACTCTTCGCCTTCTTCTGGTGTTTGGAATGCGAATGTAGAGGTCAAGAAAACGGGAGGTTTAACAGACCCCTCAGAGAATTGTGGATCGTAACCGTAGGACATCATCATTGTTTCAGGCTTAAGCTGGTGATTACCGATTTTGCTTTTTTTGTAGTTTGTGTCGTTAGCCATCGTCTGTTGTTCTCTTTGTAGTTGTCGTCTTGAATGCTGTTGATTAATACTCTGGGTGCGCCTTCTTAATTTACGCAGGGGAAGGAGAATAAACTAGATACCAGATCTATTCAAGAAGCCTGATTTTGCTTGGTTAAGAGGAGAGTAACAAAGGCTTTAATAGAATATTGATGAGTTCAATACACGCGTTTTGATGGTGTTAAATGCACAGAGTTAATTTTATTAAAAAGTAAAAAGCCGGAACTATCCGGCTTTTATTTCTTGGGGTCAGCTAATTTCCGTGCTGAGCATATTCCGTGAGCGTTAACGCTGTATTATCGTATTAAGGCTTAATCCCTTGATAAGGGCATTGTATCCCGAATAAACGGGTTTGTTGGTCGATTTATTAAATTTGCTTAGTATCTTATATTACTCCTCATAGTGATTAATTAACTTTCGTGTCACCCCTTATTCTTCGTTTTTTCAAAGACTAAATGGCAACGACATTAAGTCACTATTGTTAAGTGATTTGTCTCACTTAAAACAACGTGAGTCGTAATTAAACTGTAGTTCAAAATTCAAAAAATAAAAGTCGCAGTTGCATCTTTTGCTGTAATAAATTGGACTAAAAAATAATTGCTTATTACTTTTTTTTTCAAGAATACTATTTGTATGGATTTGAATTTACCTAATCGTGATATTACCTAGCCTATGGACAATAATCGTTCATTAATCCTGTGGTATGATCAGTTTGAATATTAATTTTTAAAAGTGACACTGTACTTATTTAGAAGTGCTTTTTGTTTTGAACTTTTCATCAATTGAATTGATCTATAACGCCATGGCGAAGGACCGCTGACGCCCAAAACTTCTGTATATGCAAACGTCTCTTGGTTGGCATATATCAAGTCCTTTTTCGAATTCGTCGAAAATACGTATTTGGATAGTTGTGATTTGTAACGAATGTTAAACGCATGGGCTGCAGATACAAATGGCTCGGGTTTTAAACGGTTAAGCCATTATTGTTGTCACGACTTTTTTTGATTAGTTCGTCACCTGCGGCATAGTCACTTTTAGCCATACGGTCATACAAAACCACGTTCGCCGTTGCTGCTAAATTCATGCTGTTGCGAGTCGGAATATAAACAACATGATCGCAGGCGGCAACAATGTGTTCAGGTACAGAAGCGTCTTCTGGTCCAAATATATAAAATGCATTTTCAGGATGCACAAACTCAGGTAGCGGTATGGCTCCTTCCACTAACTCGATAACTACTTTACTGGCATCCTTTGGCGCTATAGCTAATAAGTCATCGACACCGATAGTAGGAATGATATGTCGCATGCGTCTGGTGTCAGCGTTAAAGTCTTTGGCATAACCAAATCGCTGGCCGGTGTAAAAAACAGCGCTGGCACCATAGCATCCGCAAGCACGCAGAATAGAAGCAACATTTGTAGCTGACTTTGGGTTTACTAGGCCAATGCTAACTAAGCCGTGCCCTGACCAACGTTTAAATTCGGTATGGTTTTGTTGTGCATCGACTACATCAATGCTGGTTTTATGTTTCATAAGTTATTTCATTGTCTTTTTTTGCGCAAAGAGAACTTATTCATTAAAATAATTTTAATTGAATACCAACTCCAATGCGCTGTTGGTGTCTATTATAATCAATGAGCGAATCGCCATAGCCATTAAAGTATTGTAGTAACCAATCGTATCTATCGTTGATAGGGTAGGTCAGGTTGAATACTATACTGCCACGGTTGGTGTTGAACGATAGATTATTGGTTAACTTAGTCAGTAAATTTACCTTTCCAATATTAAAGCCATATCCAAACTCAGCACGACCAATAAAGTCGGTAATATCTGGATTGTCATCGCCAGTTGGATCTAGCTCAAATTCTTTATTGTCTTCAGGTAATCGATACCAGCCTTTTACATAATAAAATGAGTCGACATCACTAAAAATTGCGGTTGCATAAATACGGTTCCAACTTCTCGATTTTAAGCCGCTTTGCCCATTTGATTGATGATTTAAACCAACGTTAAATTGATTAAATCGATAGCCAAATAAGTCCCAATCTGTTTGCCATTGATAATATACTTCAGGTTCGTAGTTATTTTCTCGAAATGGTTTTGAGGTTTCGTCGTTGTAGACTTGCCAAAAAGAGATCAGCGTCATGCCGAAGAATATGCCACTAGCGTCGTCATCCATCAAATATAAAGGCATGCTAACGCTTATCTGATATTTCGCTTCAAAGTTGTCGATATTTTCATCGGTTAGACCATCAACACTGATCGGATTAGGCGATTTAACGTGGGTGGTGGGTAATAAATAATTTTGACGATATTGTGAAATAGAAAATGGATTTACGTTTGATTCTTTCACGCTTTTTTCGCGTTTGTCTAAGATTGATTGAGTTGTCCGATTATCATCATTAGCTTCTTTAACCACTTTTTTAACCGACTTAATTAGTTCTGATTCTGCATCCACATTTGGTGGCGGTGTTTCTTGCTCATGATTCCTTGTGTTTTGAGCGGGTGGTGTTTCTTGTTCTGGTGATAGATTATCTTGAGCAATTGCTGAGCCTGAATAAATGAGGGCAAGAGCCCAAACACTGATGAGACATTTACTAATTGTTTTCAAACCGGTTCCTTTATTCGGTATTATTTTGGCACATGATACACTGAAAATTTTTTACAGCTCGATTGTTTGACCTTCGCGAGCACCAAAACAGACAAGATCCATTCCACCAATCTCTATTACCATATTGCAATGAGCAATGATTTCGTCGATGTCGTCATCGGTGCGTTCAGGGTCGTGACTATACAGAGCGAGTTGTTTGACTTCACAAGCCATCGCTAGTTTTACTGCTTCTTCAGCAACACTATGACCCCAACCAGACTTTGCGGGCATGTCAGAGGCTAAGTATTGAGCATCGTGGATGAGAATATCTGCACCTTTTGCAAACTGCACGAAATCTAAAAAGTCGGTTTGTTTATTATAGGGAGGGTAGAGTTCATTGTCAGTGATATAAGCAATTTTATGACCATTTTCTCTAATGGTATAACAACTGCCACCGCCGGGATGGTTCATTTTCAATCGACTAATAAGACCGTTGTTGATGTACCATTTATCTTCATTTTCCTGCACTGGACGAGGTATCACTTTGATTGAAGCTGCAAGATCATTTTTATGCACCGGGAAATACGAACCGGTCATTTGATCAAGTACCGCTTCGGGTTGCATTAAATCAGTCAATCCTGGGGTAATTAGTATTTCGCGATTGGGTTGATAAATGGGAATAAAAAAGGGAAAACCTTGAATATGATCCCAATGATTGTGGCTTAGCAAAATGTGTACAGGTGTTTTTTTACTAGCCAACTTTTTACCGAGTTCGCGTATTCCAGTGCCCGCATCCAATACAATGTCGGTGCCATCATCAAGCTCGACATGCACGCATGCGGTATTACCACCGTAGCGCACAAATTCCGCGCCTGGTGCTGGTGTAGAGCCGCGAACCCCACAAAAAGTTATTTTCATAAATGCTTTAACCTAAATTTTTAATATACTCAAAAAGGTTATCGACCTCTATCAAGGTCTTATCACCTGATTTTCTATTTTTTATCTCAACCTGCTGATTATCAAGATTACGCTCGCCAATTACAACGCTGTAAGGTATGCCAATTAATTCCATATCATTAAACATAACACCTGGGCGCTCTTTTCTGTCATCAAATAACACTTCGATACCAGCGTCGTATAAATCTTTATAGAGTTTTTCAGCCACTTCTTCGACACGTGGAGATTTGTGCATATTCATTGGAATAATAACAATACTGAAGGGCGCAATGCTCTGAGGCCAAATAATGCCATATTTATCGTGATTTTGCTCAATGGTTGCAGCGACAATGCGCGTAACCCCGATGCCATAACAGCCCATTTGCAGTAAATCATATTTACCCGATTCGGTCAGAACACCGCAATTCATTGCTTTCGAGTATTTATCACCGAGCTGGAAGATATGACCAACTTCAATACCTTTGGTAATAGCTAAAGTGCCTTCGCCATCTGGTGATGGGTCGCCCGCAACAACGTCACGAATATCTGCAACTTCATATTTTTTCACATCTCTTTGCCAATTTGCTCCGGTAAAATGCTGTGCTTCTTTATTTGCACCACAAACAAAGTCCGACACGGTTTCTGCACTGCGATCGACAATGATTGGTATTGCCAGCTCAACTGGTCCAAGAGAACCAAAACCACAGTCTAGTTTTGCTTTTACCGCAGATTCGTCAGCCATTTGTAATGGCGTTGCAACATGTGCTAACTTTTCGGCCTTTATCGTATTTAAGCTGTGGTCGCCGCGTAATATTAAAGCCACAAATTCATGTTCAGATTTTTCGTCGGCCTTTACTATTAAGGTTTTTACGGTTTGTTTTACGTCGCAGCCAAGCAGCAAAGAGACTGCCTGAATTGTCTTTGCATCAGGGGTATCGACAAGTGTGAGCTGCGCAGAACCTTGTTTAACTTCGCCCAATGCTATAGCTTCGGCTAATTCAACATTAGCTGCATAGTCAGAAGTATCGCTATAAGCAATATCATCTTCCCCTGAGTCTGCAAGCACGTGGAACTCATGGGACACGGCGCCTCCAATTGAACCTGAATCGGCAATAACGGGACGATACGCCAAACCAATACGTTCAAAAATATTGCAGTATGCTTGATGCATTTGCTGATACGTTTGATGTAAACTCTGAGCGTCAATATGAAAAGAATATGCATCTTTCATGATAAACTCTCGGCTGCGCATAATGCCAAAGCGGGGACGGACTTCGTCGCGGAATTTAGTCTGAATTTGATATAAATTTAAGGGTAACTGCTTATAACTGCTGACTTCGTTTTTGACTAAACTAGTAACGACTTCTTCATGTGTAGGGCCGAGCACAAAATCTCGATTGTGGCGGTCTTTTAGGCGCAATAATTCAGGGCCATAATCGTCCCAACGACCAGACTCTACCCAAAGATCGCCCGGCTGAACTACCGGCATCGATATCTCGATAGCGCCTGCTTTATTCATTTCGTCTCTCACAATGGCGGCGACCTTATTCAATACTCTTAGTCCAGTCGGTAGCCAACTATATAAACCTGATGCAAGTTTGCGAACCATTCCTGCGCGAAGCATAAGTTGATGACTAATGATTTCAGCTTCAGCTGGTGTTTCTTTCTGAGTAGCGAGTAAATATTGAGAGGTACGCATTTGATTTCGATGACCTTGAAGTTTTTTCTAACGATGTCAGAGGCTAAAATAAATTTAATTGATAAGTTTAGCAGTGGTCAGAGTGGCGACAAAGGATAAAATGAAGAAACCCTTTATTTATTTTAATATTTCGATGTTGTGTGGTGAACAATATACGTAAACTGACACCTTTATTAAAGCCTAGTGCGTTTCAATATCGAGAACATAATTTATTGTGTCGCGCACTTGCCATCTAACATCAACATTGTGCAAGAGCACCGAATATATCTTTTCATCCTTCATGGTACTTTTATAGGCAGGTCGGGGATCCTGCTCTAGAATATTATTGAGTACTCCTTCAAAATCAGGGTAAGTATTAAGTACGATCTTGAGCTTTGAATATGCAAGCGCTGAGTAGTTAACTTGCATTCTCTTGGCAGGCGCGTCCCCCGCATATCCAGAAATTGCGTCACTTACAGAGTCTGCATAATGTATGTAGGGTTTAATATCTATAATGGGCGTTTGATCAAGCAAATCGACGCCCGCAACTTCGAGCTCATTATATTTATTTAGCCCAATATTTTTTACTACAGAAAGACCGATAGGGTTGGGCCGATAGGTACTGCGACTCGCGAATACGCCGACTTTTTCATTGCCTCCCAAGCGCGGAGGACGAACCGTATCTTTCCAACCACGTTGTCTATTTTCATGAAAAATAAAGCTTATCCATAAATGTGAAAATGCGTCTAAACCTCTGCATGCGTTAACAGGGTTAATATCAGATGCAAATTGAATGACCCCCTTCGCTGTGCTCAGCGCTTGAGATTGCCGAGGAATACCGAACTTTTGTTTAAATGGCGTTGCAATAACACCTATCGAACGAAATTCAAACGTCTCTGCGTTCCTTTTTCCTGAATGTTTATTTGGATGAGGCATGTGGGCTAAGTAATTGCTGAAAAAACGCTTTACCTAATTTCTCTGCATGTTTCACGTTTCGCAGCGGTATGTTTTCAGGGTTAGGAAACGTTTTTAATGCCGCCTCTAGGCTGTCCTCGCGAATGAGGTGCAATATTGGAAAAGGAGAACGGTTAGTATAATGACTTGTCGCATCGGCAGGGGCGTCAGCAAACATATAATCAGGATGAAATGTTGCTAGCTGAAAAACGCCTTCATATTGCTCTTGTTTTAACAGTCGATTAGCAAGATCAACTATATCCAAATAATCAAAGAAATCCTTGGTACCCTCAGCAATTATCAGTAAAGTCGTTTCGATATCGCTATTGTTTTCCAATAGCTGCATTTCATCTAATAGCGCCTGAAGAATTAATGCGCTGTCTGTTTCTTCAGTTGCAATGGCGCGAATACGACCATTTTCTCGTTCTTTACGTGCAAAGGGACAGAAATTCTCCCCAATGATGACTTGATCAACCCAATGTAATGTTCGTTCGACCGCTGTGTTATTTGTCATATTAGTTGTCGCTTAACGGTATATTTTTTGTATTATGGCTGTGAAATTTAACATAGGCTTCGAGTGTGTTCTCAATTAGGCTAGCCACAGTCATCGGTCCAACACCTCCTGGTACAGGGGTGATCCAATCAGCGCGTTCTTTGGCAACGTCAAAATCAACATCTCCGGTTAGCTTGCCGTTTTCTAATCGATTTATACCTACATCGATTACTATTGCACCTTCTTTTATCCATTCACCAGGGATAAAGTGAGGTTTACCCACTGCTACTACTAATAAATCAGCACGCATGACGTGCTCTTTTAGTTGCTTAGTGAATTTATGACAGGTAGTTACGGTGCAGCCCGCGAGCAAAAGTTCTAAGCCCATAGGACGGCCGACAATATTGGATGCACCAACAATAACGGCATCCAAACCTTTCACTGGGCGTTTTGTTGCCTCAATCATACTCATGATGCCTTTGGGCGTGCAGGGTCTAAGTGCTGGCATGCGCTGCGCTAAGCGGCCAATGTTATATGGATGAAAACCATCAACGTCTTTGTGCGGATGAATACGCTCGAGTATTCTCTCTGCATGCAAACCAGCGGGTAATGGTAATTGGACTAAAATGCCATCAATAGTCCCATCAACATTTAACTCGTCGATTAACGTTAGTAGCTCGTCCTCAGATGTGTCAGCAGGCAGATTAAACGACTTGGAAACAAACCCCACTTCCTCACATGCTTTGGTTTTATGACTCACATATACTTTTGATGCTTCGTTGCTACCTAATAACACAACAGCTAATCCGGGCATTCTTCGGTTAGCTTCTTTCAGTGTATCAACGTATGCACGGACGTTATCTCGTACATGTTTGGCAATTTTTTTGCCGTCTATTAAATGAGCTGTCATGAAGTATTCTTTTATCGCAAAATTCTAATATCCGTAGTGTAATAAAATCAGCCCTTAAAATACACTCTTAAAGGTTCAACGTGTGTGCTTTTTAATCAACTGCAAAAAAACTTAAATTGATCGTAAAAAGTGTTTGACGATACCTAGGCAAATCGGTAATATGCGCCCCCCGTAGAGGTAGTGTACTACTCCAACGGTGTCGGTGAGTGGCGCAGCTTGGTAGCGCACCTGGTTTGGGTCCAGGGGGTCGTAGGTTCGAATCCTATCTCACCGACCATTTACTTATTTATTCGGTGAGGTTCCATAGCTCAGCTGGATAGAGCAACGGCTTTCTAAGCCGTGGGTCGAAGGTTCGAATCCTTCTGGGACCACCATTCGAATTGAAGTAAATGGTGTAAGTGAAAACAGTGGTGGGCGTAGCTCAGTTGGTAGAGCTCTGGATTGTGATTCCAGCGGTCGTGGGTTCAAACCCCATCGTCCACCCCACTTTTTTTGCACAGTGTGGCGTTATTTATTTACTGAATAACATCGTACTTAGAGCATCCCTTGATAGGGCAAAGTTTTGCGGGAGTGGTGGAATTGGTAGACACGCTGGATTTAGGTTCCAGTGCTTCACGGCGTGAGAGTTCAAGTCTCTCCTTCCGCACCATATTATGTGCTAAGTACCAGGTACATAAAAAGAGTAAAATGTCGGTGAGTGGCGCAGCTTGGTAGCGCACCTGGTTTGGGTCCAGGGGGTCGTAGGTTCGAATCCTATCTCACCGACCATCTTTTCAATTTATTTATTTATTAATCAGCAACATCCTGTGCTCAGCATATTCAACGTACCATTTCTAATCTATCAAGCTTCTACTTTTAAAATTGTGTACTCCTTTTCTATGTTTGCGCTAAGTTGTGACTTATGCACTCGCTATTGCGATAGTGAAATGAGCGCAGTACTTTTGTATTGCTTCAATTAAGTCATCGGCCAAAAATAATCCAAGGCTCCAACGGCCAAAATTGCAGACAGCATACATTAGTCGATTATTGTGACGCTATAAGCTACTTTCGAGCTGGTAGGGGGCAGAGTGATTTCGGATTATAACCTTGCGTTTTAAACCAATCACCACTTTTGACCTAATAACCCCCTGTTTTTGGAGTCATGGAGAGCACATCGCAATTAATTTACATTTATTACCCGTAATCACTCGACTCTGCGGTGTCGTCTCTGTATAATTCCGCGTCCATTTTTAAACTCATGTGAGTTAGTTTAACTAGGTCACATTCTGCAACACCATGGCATTTGTCATATTAGCGTGTTGAACCATATAAAGCGCACAGAAGCGCAAGTTGAGGTAGAACAATGCAAGTGTCAGTCGAGACGACTCAAGGTTTAGAACGCCGTCTTACTATTACCGTTTCTGCAGATGCTGTAGATACCGCTGTTAAAGGACGTTTACAACAATTAGCAAAAACACAACGTATTAACGGTTTTCGCCCAGGTAAAGTTCCAGTAAGCGTTATTAAGAAGCGTTTCGGTCAGGCAGTTCGTCAAGAAGTTGCTGGTGATGTTATGCAGCGCCACTTCTATGAAGCAGTAATGAAAGAAAACATTACGCCAGCCGGCATGCCTACTTTTGAATTAACAAAAGACGTTGATGGCCAAGAATTAGAATTTGTTGCTACTTTTGAAGTTTACCCAGAAGTAAAAGTCGCGGGTCTTGATAAAATCAATGTTGAGAAGCCGGTAGTTGAAATTACGGACAAAGACTTAGACACTATGATGAAAACGTTGCAAACTCAGCACGCATCATGGAAAGAAGTAAAGCGTAAAGCAAAAAAAGACGACAAAGTAACGATTAACTTTGTCGGTACAATTGACGGCGAAGAATTTGATGGCGGTAAAGCTGAAGATTTCCCATTAGAACTAGGTAAAAGTCGTATGATACCTGGTTTTGAGAAGCCATTAGTGGGCGTTAAAACAGGTGATGAAGTTGTTTCTGAAGTTACTTTCCCTGACGACTATCATGCTGAAGCGTTAAAAGGCAAAAATGCCTCTTTTGCTATTACTGTAACAAAGGTTGAAGGTTTAGACTTACCTAAAGTAGATGACGAGTTTTCTAAATTATTTGGCGTAGACGAAGGCGGTGTCGAAGCGCTTAAAGCTGAAGTTAAGAAAAATATGCAGCGTGAACTAGACCAAACATTAAAAGCAGCCGTAAAAGAAAACGTAATTGCTGGTTTATTAGAAAATAATAAACTAGATTTACCTAAAGCACTTGTCGATCAAGAAATTGATGCACTGCGCAAACAAGCAAAACAACGTTTTGAACAACAAGGTAAGGGTGGTGATGTTCCTGAGCTACCAGCAGACTTGTTCGAAGAAAACGCTAAGCGTCGTGTAAGCATTGGTTTGTTACTTGGCGAAGTGATAAAAGATAATAAACTAGAGGCGGATGAAGCTAAAGTTACTCAATTAATTGAGACTGCAGCGTCTGCATACGAAGACCCGCAAGAAGTGGTCGAGTATTACCAGTCAAATACCGAGTTAAAGCAACAAATGCAAAATCTTGCATTAGAAGAACAGGCGATTGAAGCTATTCTTGAAAAAGCAAAAGTGAAAGAAGTTAAAAAAGCTTTTGATGAAATCATGAATAAAAACGCCTAAATTGTTTTTCAACAATTGACTTAACAGGTTATCAACTGATTAAATGCTCGGACTTTCCGGGCATTTTTTTTATGAAGAGAAATATGACAAATATAATAACAGAACCACAAAGCGCATTAGTACCTATGGTAATAGAGCAAACTCCTCGTGGTGAGCGCTCTTATGATATATATTCACGCCTATTAAAAGAGAACGTCATTTTTATGGTGGGGCAGGTTGAAGACCACATGGCGAACTTAATTGTTGCTCAAATGCTATTTTTGGAAGCAGAAAATCCCGAAAAAGATATTTTCTTATATATTAATTCACCTGGCGGGTCAGTCACAGCTGGCATGGCAATATATGATACAATGAATTTCATAAAGCCAGATGTTAGTACTGTATGTATAGGGCAAGCAGCTAGTATGGGGGCATTTTTGCTTTCTGCCGGCGCAAAAGGAAAGCGTTATTGTTTGCCGAATGCACGTGTTATGATCCATCAACCACTAGGTGGATTCCAAGGGCAGGCATCTGATTTTGAAATACATGCTAAAGAAATCCTCTCCATTAAAGAGAAGATGAACAGACTAATGGCCCAACATACTGGCCAAGATTATGAGAAAGTAGCAAAAGACACCGACCGTGATAACTTTTTAAGTGCGCAAGATTCAGTCGACTACGGGTTAGTTGATGCAGTAATGACAAATCGTGCAGACGTATTGAAAAAAGCAGATTAATCGCCATATTAAGTTATTGAGTAGTAATGGCTCGCACTTTTTCTCATTTTGCGAGCCATCATAAAGACCCAATTGAGGGTACGAACGAAAAGGCAAATTTTATGAGTGATGACCATGATAAAGACGGCGACAGCAAACTACTGTATTGCTCGTTTTGTGGTAAAAGCCAACATGAAGTTCGAAAGTTAATTGCGGGCCCCAGCGTATTTATCTGTGATGAATGTGTTGAGTTGTGCAACGATATTATTCGGGAAGAGATCAAAGAGATTTCACCAAAGCAAAAAAATGATGCTTTACCGACCCCAAGTGATATCCACAAACACCTAAACGATTACGTAATAGGCCAAGAGCACGCTAAGAAAGTGTTAGCTGTAGCGGTTTATAATCACTACAAAAGGTTGCGTAATAATGATGTCCATGAAGGGGTTGAATTAGGTAAAAGTAATATTCTTCTGATTGGTCCAACAGGCAGTGGTAAAACCCTGCTTGCAGAAACCTTAGCGCGTTTATTAGATGTACCTTTCACAATGGCCGACGCGACAACCTTGACGGAAGCGGGTTATGTCGGTGAGGACGTTGAAAATATCATCCAAAAATTGCTACAAAAGTGCGACTACGATCCTGAGAAGGCGCAACGTGGTATTGTTTATATTGATGAAATAGATAAAATTTCGCGAAAGTCTGATAACCCTTCCATTACTAGAGATGTTTCTGGCGAAGGTGTACAACAGGCACTGTTGAAACTTATCGAAGGTACTATTGCTTCTGTTCCGCCACAAGGTGGCAGAAAACATCCGCAACAAGAGTTTTTACAAGTTGATACTTCTAAAATTCTATTCATTTGTGGTGGTGCGTTCTCTGGTTTGGATAAAGTAATTGAGCAGCGAGTATCGAAAGGTGCTGGTATTGGTTTTGGCGCTGAAGTGAAGTCCGCTGCAGACAAAAAAGCCGTTAGTCAGTTGTTCAAGGAAGTTGAGCCACAAGATTTAGTTAAATACGGTCTAATTCCTGAATTTATTGGGCGTTTGCCGGTTGTGGCTAGTCTGGAAGAATTAAATGAAGAAGCGCTGATTCAGATATTGAAAGAACCTAAGAACGCGATAACCAAGCAGTATGGTGCGTTATTCGCTTTAGAAGACACCGAACTCGAGTTTCGTGATGATGCGCTGCATGCAATTGCAACGAAAGCGATGAATCGCAAAACGGGTGCTCGTGGTTTACGTTCTATCGTTGAAGCTGTTTTGTTAGATACAATGTACGAATTGCCGTCCATGCCGAAAGTAAGTAAGGTAGTAATAGATGAAGCTGTTATAAAAGGCGAGTCAAAACCACTACTGATTTACGATAACGCACAGGAAAAAAAGGCGGTTTCAGAGTAAAAATTTGTACTTAGGGTAATAAAAGCTGAGCTGACAGAACCATAGGGACTGACTTCTTAGCTTTTTTTTTCGTTAATTTTCAGTTTTTTTGAATTTTGGTTTGAACTTTGCTGGCCAAGCCCCATATAAACAGACAAGTGTAAAAACAAGAGAGAACTATGACAACTGAGCTCAATAATCTCAGAACAATGCCAATTTTGGCATTGCGCGATGTGGTTGTGTACCCGCATATGGTTATCCCGCTATTTGTAGGACGGGAAAAATCTATTCAGTGTTTACAAGCAGCAATGGACAATGACAAGCAAATATTTTTAGTCGCACAAAAAGATGCTGGTATTGATGAGCCAGCAGTTGACGATATTTATATGGTTGGAACTGTAGCTACCATCCTGCAGCTACTCAAATTGCCTGACGGGACTGTTAAAGTGCTCGTAGAAGGGAATGTTCGTGGCCGAATTGAAAAGTATATTGATCTCGACCCTTTCTTCACTGGCGAGATAAATTCTCTTGCAGCGGAGACATTAGACGATGCTGAGCAGGAAGTATTAATTCGTTCTGCTATTTCGCAATTCGAAGGCTATGTAAAGCTCAACAAAAAAATTCCGCCCGAAGTGCTAACGTCACTAAATGGTATTGAAGATGCTGCAAGATTGGCCGACACGATGGCTGCTCATATGCCATTGAAATTGGCTGAGAAGCAAAAAGTACTGGAAATGAACGGGATTGTAGAACGTCTAGAGTACTTAATGGCGCTCATGGAAGGTGAAATTGATTTATTGCAGGTTGAGAAAAAAATAAGAACTCGCGTTAAAAAGCAGATGGAAAAAAGTCAGCGTGAGTACTATCTCAATGAGCAAATGAAAGCTATTCAAAAAGAATTAGGTGAGATGGATGAAGCACCAGATGAATTTGAAGCGCTGGCTAAAAAGATTATTGAAGCGAAAATGCCTACAGAAGCGAAAGAGAAGGCTGACGCTGAATTAAATAAATTGAAAATGATGTCTCCGATGTCTGCTGAAGCTACTGTCGTCAGAAGTTATATCGAATGGTTGACATCCGTGCCATGGTATAAGCGTAGTACGGTGAAAAAAGACCTAGCTAAAGCTGAAGAAGTGTTGGATAACGACCACTACGGCTTAGAAAAAGTTAAAGAACGTATTCTTGAATATTTAGCCGTGCAACAACGCGTCAAAAAGCTTAAAGGTCCAATTTTATGTTTGGTCGGTCCTCCTGGTGTTGGTAAAACCTCATTAGGTCAGTCTATTGCGAGAGCGACAGGCAGAGAATATGTCAGAATGGCTTTAGGTGGAGTGCGTGATGAAGCTGAAATTCGAGGTCATCGCCGGACATACATTGGTTCATTACCAGGCAAGCTAATTCAAAAGATGTCGAAGGTTGGGGTTAAGAATCCATTGTTTTTGTTGGACGAGATTGACAAGATGTCTTCTGATATGCGCGGAGATCCATCTTCAGCGTTACTTGAAGTGCTCGATCCTGAGCAAAATTCAACATTCAGTGATCACTATTTAGAAGTCGATTATGATCTTTCTGATGTCATGTTTGTGGCGACTTCAAATAGTATGAATATTCCAGATCCTTTGTTAGACCGAATGGAAGTTATTCGTTTGGCTGGCTATACAGAAGACGAGAAATTAAACATCGCGGTTCGTCATTTAGTAAGCAAGCAAATTTCGCGCAATGGTTTGAAGGACAAAGAACTGGTAATAGAGGACTCTGCAATTATTGGTATCATTCGCTACTACACACGAGAAGCCGGTGTAAGAAATCTTGAAAGAGAGATATCAAAAATTTGTAGGAAAGCTGTAAAGCATATTTTATTGAATAAAGGCACCAAGAAAGTTGTCGTTAATCAAGACAACTTAAAAGAATACTTAGGTGTTCAACGCTGCGATTACGGCAAAGCTGACAAAAATAATCAAGTTGGTCAAGTGACTGGTTTAGCATGGACTCAAGTCGGTGGAGACCTTCTTACAATAGAAGCCACGTCTGTACCAGGCAAAGGTAAGACTACATTTACTGGTTCCTTGGGTGATGTTATGCAAGAGTCGATTAAAACAGCATTGACTGTTGTTCGCTCTAGGGCTGATAAACTGCGTATTAACAATGACTTTCATGAAAAACGCGATATTCATGTACATGTTCCTGAAGGCGCTACACCAAAAGATGGTCCTAGTGCTGGTATAGGTATGTGTACGGCATTAGTTTCATCATTAACGGGCAACCCGGTAAAATGTGATGTTGCAATGACGGGTGAAATCACACTAAGAGGCGAAGTATTAGCTATTGGTGGTTTAAAAGAGAAGTTATTAGCGGCGCATCGTGGCGGTATAAAAACGGTCATAATACCTAAAGATAATGAGCGAGATTTAGAAGAAATACCTAAGAATGTGATTGGTGATCTCAATATTCATCCAGTTCAGTGGATAGACGAAGTGCTAACTATTGCCCTAGAAAGGCCTGTTGACGCGGTAGAATTTTCATCTTAACTTAGGAATAGTACATTGAAAAGCTGCCTATTGGTTAAAAATTAGGCAGTTTTCTTGGTAAAAACGCAATTTTTTCACTTTTTTTAAATATTAGGGCTTCAAAAGTCCGTTAGTTGTGCTACCTTTATATCCGTACTCGCTTAATGCCTTGTCAGGAAAGGGATAGCAAGCGATCTACTAGGAAGTTAAAAAACTGTTAAGCATTTCTTGAAGATTTACTTCAAGCTTGTTATAAATTTTAGACAATATAATTTTGCATTAGGCAATATAATAAAAAAATAAAGGGGTCATATTGTGAACAAGTCTCAACTAATCGATACAATTGCTGCTAGCGCAGACATTTCTAAAGCTGCTGCGGGTCGTGCATTAGATGCTTTCACTGACGCAGTTACTTCTGCTCTTAAAGATGGTGATCAAGTAGCGCTTGTCGGTTTCGGTACATTCTCAGTTCGTGAACGTGCTGCACGTAGCGGCCGTAATCCACAAACTGGTGAGACTATCCAGATTGCTGCGGCTAAAGTACCTTCATTCAAAGCTGGTAAAGCATTGAAAGATGCAGTTAACTAAACAATTTTAGTTTTAGTTTAAAAAGGCGATGGCTATTCCATCGCCTTTTTTGTTTATATTGTGTAAAAAAACCTTAATGGTCGCGCGAACGTTATTCAACGGGTATAATACCCAGCCTAAAAGAGCGAATTAAGCGGCGCAATCATTCGTTTGATTGCAACATAAAAATTAGTATTAAGAGGTTGTGTTAACTCATGTTAGAAAGAATCAGAGAGGGCTCTCAAGGTCCTTTAGCCATGACAATAGTTGGCTTAATAATTGTTAGTTTCGCGGTTACTGGTGTTGGAAGTTACTTAGGTTCTTCATCAACTCAGGCAGCAGCGACGGTAAACGGTGAAGAAATTACGTTAAATGAAGTTGAATCAGCATACCAAAATCAAAGAGCTAGAATGGAAGCTCAGTTTGGTGAGTCGGTCGCAGCTGCGTTTGCTAATGAAACTTATTTGGAAAATTTTAAAACGCAGGTTTTAGATCAATTAATTTCAGACAAGCTGGTTGAGCAACAAGCAACCGAAATTGGTCTGCGGGTTAGCACTGAGCAAATCAAACAGACTATTTTTGGTATTGATGCATTTAAGATTGCAGGTCAGTTTGATAATGATACTTTTCAGGCTGTTATTGCAAGACAGAATTTCACACCTGCGAGTTTTAGAGATTATTTGCGTAAGCAAATGACCACTGAACAACTAAGCAATGTGATTAATGGGACGAGCTTCAGTCTTGATGACGAAGTATCAGCAGTATTGCGTCTGCAACAGCAAACAAGAACGGCGAGAACACTTGAAGTGAGTGCCGCTGATTTTGTCTCTGATGTTAATGTCACCGACGAAGAAGTCTTGCAGTACTATGAATCCAATTTGAGTGAGTTTGATACTCAAGAGCAAGTGAAGCTATCCTATGTGACACTTTCTGTCGCAGACCTAATTGCTAACGAAAGTGTGACCGAAGAAGACGTTCTTGCGAATTACCAAGAAAATATTACGGCTTACCAAATACCAGAAGAGCGCAGGGTTTCACATATCTTAATTGAATATGGCGAAGACGAAACAGCCTCTAAAGCGACAGCACAAGAAGTGTATGCGCTGGTTAATGCTCCAGGCGCTGATTTTGCAGAGATTGCATCACAACGCTCTACTGACGTCGTAAGTGCTGAAGTTGGTGGTGATCTCGATTTCATCAATCGAGGTGATTGGAGTGAGTCATTCGAAGATGCAGCATTTGCGTTAAAAACAGTCGGTGATATAAGCGAGTTGGTGGAAACTGAGTTTGGCTACCATATTATTAAATTAACAGAATTATCACCAATTGTGACGACTCCTTTTACTGAAGTGCAAGAAGAATTAACTCAATTGCTATTGAAAGACAAAGCAATGGAGAGTTTCTTTGGTTTTCAAGAGCAGGTGGCGAATGCTGCATTTGAACAACCGGATAGTTTGAAGCGAGTTTCTGAAATTACTAACCGACCCATCATAGATACTGCATTTTTCGAAAAAACTAATTACCCTGCATCGGTTAATTATCCGCAGGTAGAAAACGTTGCGTTTAGTGCCGAGCTAATTGAAAACGGATTAAACAGTGATGTTCTTCTAATAACAGACGAAAAAATTATGGTCGTTAGAGCAATTGATCATAAGCCGCAACGCACATTAGCTCTTGAAGAAGTTAACGCTAGCATAGTGAATCAACTTACGGCTAGAAAAACCCAACAGGAGGCCGTTAATTGGGCTGAAAATCTTAAAACTAAAATCTTTGCTGGAGAGTCTATTGATGAGGTGTTGGTTGCAAAGTCATTAGAACTGAAAACAGTTGAAAATATTCCTCGTTTTGGGGGCGCAGTTCCTATTGAAATGAATAACGCTATTTTTGCGTTATCGCCGGTCTCACAGCAAAATGCGTCAGTTGTTAAGCTGGGTTCGGGTAATGTCGGTTTAGTTATCCTAGATTCGGTTCAATCTGTAGCCGAAGTTAAGGAAGAAGACTTGCTTGCTGCTAGACAGGGCTTGGCGAGTAATCAAAGCCGAAATGATTACGCGAATTTTATTGATGCATTGAAGAGCAAGGCTGATATTGAAATCATTAAACGATAGTGTTGTGCCAACTTACTCTTTTTGGTGTTATTGATTAAATAGAGTAAAGCTTAAATAAAACCCCATAAGCACTTATAAGTTATGGGGTTTTTTGTTTCTTATAATAAAAGCATCATTGCCGCAAAAGCGGCTAGGATCGTTCCAGAAATGACAATAATATAGATAAAACCTTGTTTACCTTGGGACAATGTATGACCCTCAAAGCGCAAATAGGCAAGCCAGAAAAGGCAAAGCACAACGGGGATTAGAAATAAGAACTTAAACAATCAGGTTTACTCCAGAGTCTTAATTTGTATTATATTACGCTAAATAAGGTAGTACATATTCGTATGTGCTTTTATTATTTTTAGGCGAACACTACATTACAACATTGATATCACCCACCTTAGGAATGTTTCCTAGGTGAATAAAGAAGATACGTGATATTTGTGTAAATAGTGCACATTATTTGTAGATCAAACGAGTGGTAGTTCAGTGCTCATCCATCGTATATTCATAGGTCGCATCCAATCTTATTTGTTACGCATAAAAAAAAACGCCTAATTGGCGTTTTTTATATTTTCTTTATCACTCTAGCATTTTCACGTTAGACTTATAAATCGGCTTGTCAGAAAACTCTCTTAAAGCGCGTTAATTTGCGTGTTTAGACGGCTTTTATGACGAGCAGCTTTATTCTTATGAATAAGTCCTTTAGTTGCCATACGATCTAAAACAGGAACTGCCGCTGTAAACGCTGCTTGTGCGGCTGCTTTGTCACCAGCTGTGATAGCGGCGAGTACTTTCTTGATGCACGTGCGGGTCATGGAGCGACGGCTTGCATTATGCTGGCGACGCTTCTCAGATTGGATTGCACGTTTCTTCGCAGACTTAATGTTAGCCAAGGTGAAACTCCTAAATAAATTCATGTCAAAATTGAGGGTGCGGATTATCCAGTTTTTAAATACTGCTGTCAATAAAATTGACGGCTAAAAGCAAAAAAATAACGCAAATAACTAGCTCGGGTCCTTACGCTACAGATTTTACATTCGTTTTTTGGTAAATGCGTCTGTTATTTGTGCAATGAACAATCAGTTATTGCGAGCACAAGGAAATTAATGCGATTATAGATGGATTAAGGAGCGTTGGCTATGAATAGTGATAAATCTAAGGTGAAACTGCGTCGATGTTAAAATCAGGGATCGTCGTCAGTTCAATGACGTTAATATCGAGGGTGCTTGGCTTAGTGCGAGATGTCGTTGTAGCCAACATAATGGGGGCTGGAGCCTCCGCTGATGTTTTCTTTTTCGCTAATAAAATTCCTAACTTTCTACGCCGACTTTTTGCAGAAGGTGCATTTGCGCAAGCATTTGTGCCGGTCCTAACTGAGGTAAAGTCGCATCAAAATGACGCCGAATTAGAGGACTTCGTTGCCAAGGTGTCGGGTACACTTGGGGCTATTGTTTTCGTAACAGCCATTGTCGGTGTTGTTTTATCTCCTTTGCTCGCTGCGCTATTTGGCACAGGATGGTTTATCGACTATTTAAATGATGAACCCAATGGGGCTAATTTTGAACTAGCCTCCAGCATGCTAAAAATAACATTTCCTTATATTTTCTTTATATCGCTAACTGGATTTGCTGGGGCGGTGTTAAATACGTTAAATAAATTTGCTGTGGCTGCCTTTACACCTGTGTTGCTTAATCTCAGTATAATTGCTTGTGCGTGGTTATTTGCTGAAAAATTAGAGCAACCTGCTTTTGCGCTAGCTTGGGGCGTTTTCATCGGTGGTGTGGTACAGCTGTTATTTCAATTACCTTTTTTATTCCGAGCGGGTCTTCTTATAAAGCCAAAGTGGGGGTGGCGTGACCCTAATGTAACTAAAGTACGGACATTAATGATCCCTGCGCTATTTGGCGTATCGGTCAGTCAAATTAACTTACTTCTAGATACACTCATTGCTAGCTTTTTAATGACCGGTTCAATTAGTTGGTTGTATTATAGTGACCGCTTATTGGAGTTTCCATTGGGCTTATTTGGTATCGCCATTGCAACAGTTATATTACCTGCACTTTCACGAAATCATGTTGGTAATGATGATCAAGGCTTTAAAAATAATTTGGATTGGGCGTTTAAGATTATTTGTTTACTCGGTATACCTGCCGCGACCGCGCTTGTTTTGTTGGCTTTTCCTCTCCTAATGGTTATTTTTCAACGCGGGGAATTTTCGGTTGTTGACGCGCAGATGGCTTCTTACAGCTTAATTGCTTATGGAAGTGGCTTATTAAGCTTCATGTTAGTTAAAATACTAGCCCCCGCTTTTTATTCACGTCAGGACACCAGAACACCGGTAAAGTACGGCATTATTACAATGGCAACTAACATGCTGTTCAATCTCATTTTTGCAATCCCTTTTGGTTATGTAGGTCTGGCTATTGCTACTGCTATGTCGGGCACGTTAAATGCAGTTCTTCTATACCAGCGTTTGCATAGGCAGGGTGTGTATAAATTGAGTAGCGAGACCCTTCATTTTATTATTAAGGTGGTGCTAGCGTCAATTTGCATGGGTATATCAATTTATATGTTCAACGTTAACTTTTCTTGGGAGTCTGCTGTTTTAGCAGAACGTATTTACATGCTAATTGAACTTGTCATATTGGGCCTTGGTGTGTTTGCAGTCAGCCTAATATTGGTCGGAATACGACCAAGGCATTTAAAAATACAAAAATCGGCCTAAAAAATTGGGCTGGTCTCCTTATAATCATTGGTATTCACTCAGGTGTCGTTTATAATCTTTGGCTTTAAACGATTACATCCATTTAATTTTTGTGTATTGTTCTCGGTTTTTATTAAGAACCGCGAAGAGTGCATAATGAAAACATCAAAAGGCAAGGTGGTTTGCAGTTAATTCGAGGCCTACACAATTTACGACAACAGCATCAACGTTGCGTGTTAACTATTGGTAAGTTTGACGGCGTTCATCTAGGTCATAAGGCTGTGCTTGTTAATTTAGTTGAGAAGGCAAAAACACTAGGTTTGGCCTCAACGGTTATGATTTTTGAGCCACAGCCTGAAGAAGTCTTTGCTCCGCAGCGCGCCCCTGCCAGATTGTCGCGTTTTCGAGATAAATATGAACAGTTCAAAGCTTTAGGTATTGATCGCCTGATTTGCGTTCGATTTAATTCTGCTTTTGCCGAAATGAGTGCTGAAAGCTTTATTCAAGATTTATTGGTAAAGCAATTAGGTGTTAAATTTCTGGTCGTGGGTGATGACTTTAGATTTGGATATCAGCGCAAGGGGAACTTTGATTCATTGCTCGAAGCTGGCTTGTTATTGCAGTTTGAAGTGGTCAGTACGCAAAGTTTTAAATTAGCTGATTGCCGCATAAGTTCGACGGAAATTCGACGGGCATTGTCAAATAGCGATTTTGAATTAGCAAAGGAAATGCTAGGGCGTGAGTTTACGATTAATGGGCGGGTAAATCACGGAGATAAAAAGGGCAGAACAATCGGTTTTCCTACCGCTAATGTATTGCTCAAACGGTGTAAGTCACCTATTAGTGGGGTTTTTGCCGTTGAAATTATTATTGCTAAACAACATTTTAATGGCGTCGCTAATATCGGCAATAGGCCGACGGTTAACGGCACCAGTTCGCAACTAGAAGTTCATATATTTGATTTTAAGCAAGATCTATATGGTACCTACATAGAAGTTGTTATAAAACAAAAGCTCAGAGATGAGAAAAAATTCGACAATTTTGAAGAACTGCACCAACAAATAAAATGTGACGCTCGAGCGGCACGAGAGATATTCAATATTTAAAGGCTTGTAGTATTGAAGTCAGTATTAAATTTATAAAAACACAATTATAGAAGTGGAAAACCAGATATGACTGATTATAAACCGACGCTAAATTTGCCTGAAACGGCGTTTCCAATGCGTGGTAATTTGGCGAATCGCGAGCCGCAGATGCTAAAACAGTGGACAGAGAAAAAACTGTATGAGCAGATCAGAAGCGCTAAAGCTGGTAAAAAAACTTTTATATTGCACGATGGCCCTCCCTATGCGAATGGTGATATTCACATAGGTCATGCTGTTAATAAAATTTTAAAAGACATTATCGTTAAGTCAAAAACGCTATCAGACTTTGACTCTCCATACGTGCCGGGGTGGGACTGTCATGGTTTACCTATCGAACTGATGGTGGAAAAGAAAGTAGGTAAGCCGGGTAAAAAAGTCACTGTCGCTGAGTTCCGCGAAAAATGCAGAGCCTATGCTGAGCGCCAGATTGATGGTCAACGAAAAGATTTCATTCGTTTAGGTGTACTAGGTGACTGGCAGAATCCATACAAAACCATGGATTTCTCCTCTGAAGCTAACATTATCAGAGCATTTGGGAAAATTGTAGAGTCAGGACACTTGGAAAAAGGATTTAAGCCGGTTCATTGGTGCACCGATTGCGGTTCGGCATTGGCTGAAGCGGAAGTTGAATATCAAGACAAAGAATCTCCAGCAATTGATGTGAAATTTGAAATTACAGAGCACGTTGAGTTTGCAAACGCTTTTGGTATCGCACCTGCACTATTGCAAAAAAATAAATCATCGGTTGTCATTTGGACAACAACACCATGGACTATTCCTGCAAACCGAGCCATCAGTTTGCACCCTGAGCTAATCTACGAACT
>Ga0307488_10000045_pt1 | contig 93104 bp, 104 predicted proteins | sample SB02metaG_FD_202248 | JGI IMG/M metagenome (GOLD analysis project Ga0307488, IMG submission 202248) | Sea-ice brine microbial communities from Beaufort Sea near Barrow, Alaska, United States - SB 0.2 | ecosystem: Environmental > Aquatic > Marine > Coastal | place: USA: Alaska | collected...
CTGTAAATGATCTGGCCAAATTAGCCCGATTGAATCTGGCTAAGTGGAATATCAGTCCACCAGATAATCATATTGAAGGTCTAGCCAAACGAAGTAAAGGTACTCCTAGAATTTTAAATGCTAGACTTGAGTGGTATAAAAATTATATTAGTATGTACCCTGAATGTAATTCTGTTGATGAAATGTTTCAGATACAAGGTATTGATGATAAAGGTTTGGATGAGAGTGATCGTAAATATATGGACACATTAAAACACAACCTTGGTAATCCTTTAGGTATAAAAAGCCTGTCAAGCATGACTGGTATCTCTATGGATACAATTCAGAATAGTATAGAACCTTTTCTCTGCCGGATGGGGTATATAGTTAGGACTCAAAAAGGTAGAGCATTAGGAAAATACAATGACTGATTTATCGACTATTCTTATTTGTTGGTCTATAGTTGTGATTATAGATCTAAGCGTTATGTTAGTTTGTATTAAAATAGTGAATCGAACAGGAAAATGAGCGACGAATTATATAAACCTCTTTCTAAAAATTCTGTGGGGAAAATGCGTTACACTTGCTTTCAGCCAGAGATTAGAGAGTCCATCTTAAAAATGGATATGCCTTTAGAAGTTAGAGGTCATATAGAGGATTTGTATGAATTAATTAGTCATCAATTAATAACTCAAATGAAACAAGAAGCACAAATGATTGCCGTAAAACATACGGAGACATGGAAAAGATACGATAGACCTATAGAGGGTTATGATATTGAAAGCAGGAGTTATAAGACAAATGATAAAGACTGAAGACATTGTATATAAAATAGATTATATAGCAGATCAATATTTTAATCAAAATAAAAGTATGATTGTAATAGCAAAAGAATTGGGTACATACCCTAATAAAATTAGAAGAGCGTTCAAACAGGCAGGGTATTCTTTGAGAAATAAAAGCGAAGCACAAAAACTTGCTTTATTTACAGGTAGGATTGCTCATCCAACAGAAGGCACTAAAAGATCAGAAGAAACAAAAGACGCTATAGCAGATTCATTAGTTAAAAGTTGGGATAACTTACCTAAGAAAGAATTAGATAGACGAAGAAAAATAGCAAAAAAAATGTGGCATGATAAACCGGAATCAGAAAAACAAGCTATGCACGAAAAGGCCAAATTAGCAATATTAGATGCAGCAAAAAATGGTTCCAAACCAGAAAAATTCTTAATAAAAAAACTAGCAGAAAATAATTATGAATATGTTTTTCATGCTAGAGAATTATTGCCTAAGCCACATAACCATGAATTTGATTTCTATTTACCTGAATTAAATCTTGTTATAGAAATAGACGGTCATTTTCACAGAAACTCTGTTTGGGGTAGAGATCATTTAAAAAGTATGCAAGAATTAGATCAGAGAAAAAACAAATTACTTTTAGAAAATGGTTACTGTATTATAAGATATGAATATAGAAATAACGATTCCAGTCGGTCAAGTTTGAATAGGATGTGGAATAAGTTAGAGCCTGTCATACAAAACATTAGTAAAACATTTCCATCAAAAGATAATCGTTTGATTTTTTTAGAAAGTGAATAATGAAAGTTACAGAAAAAATTAAATCAATGAGTATTACCACCACTACAATATTAGTTAAAGCTATTGAAGCGTTAGTAGGATTTATTGTAATAAAATTAATAGAACCAATATTCAATATGGTATATAAATATTTTTGGGGAGATCAAGATGGAGAAGGTTAAGTTTATCACTGCGACTCCTGATGCGGAGAAACTAATAGCATATTGTGCTAGAGTCAGCAATCCAGAAAATCAAGACAATGAAAACTACTCTAGGCTTTTAGCCTACTGTATTAATCATGGTCACTGGTCTATATTTGAAATGGCTAATATGGTTCTTGAGATTAATACTTCGAGAGGTATTGCTGCACAAGTATTACGTCATCGTAGTTTTAGCTTCCAAGAATTTAGTCAAAGGTATGCTGATGCTAATCTTTTAGAAGATATACTTGCTCCTGATCTAAGACTACAGGATACAAAGAATAGACAGAATAGTATTGACGGTATGGAGAATGCTGATAGAGAGGCTTGGAGCGATACTATAGAAGATTATTTCCAAAAAGGACAGGACATTTATAATAAATTATTAAAAACAGGAGTAGCAAAAGAGTGTGCTAGATTTGTACTTCCTTTAGCAACTCCCACTAAAATGTATATGAATGGAACGATTAGAAGCTGGATTCATTACATTAATCTGAGGTCAGCTAATGGTACTCAAAAAGAACATATGGATATTGCTAATCAATGCAAGGCAATTTTTATTGAAAAATATCCCTTAATTAGTGAATCGCTCGATTGGTAACGTGAAATATAACACGAAAAGTGTATTATACTTCTATATAGGAGTAATTAAACATGCAATCCAATAAATACTTAGAACATTTACTTAATCTCTTTTCTACAACATCCAGTGAGAAACCGGGCCTGTGGGAAAATATCCGTAAAAAAAAGGAAAGAGAAGGCAAGAATTATAAGCCCGCTAAGACCGTTAAAGAAGGTAGACCCACTAAAGACCAATTAAAAAAAGCCCAGTCTGAGAAAGACGCAGAGGCGTTACAGAAGGGCAAACCGGGGCCAAACGATCCTAGAAAAACTCCTGCACCCAAAAAAGATCAGAAAAAAGGATCAAAGAAGAACAAACCTGATAGTGCTAAAGATGACAAAGGTAAAATCAATTTCAGTAAAAAGACTGAAGATAGATTAAAGAAAAAAGCAGAAGAACATAATAAGAAGGGTAAAGGAAGCAAAGCAACATTAGGTGCATTAAAAGCAGTATACAGGAGAGGTGCTGGTGCATTCAGTGTAAGTCATGCTCCTAAAATGAGTAGAGACGGATGGGCAATGGCTAGAGTTAATGCTTTTATATATTTGCTTAAAAATGGTAAACCTTCTAATCCTAATTATAAACAAGATAATGATCTTTTACCAAAAGGTCATCCAAGAAGTGCTAAAAAATAATGTTCTCTTTTTTAAATTTTAGATATTTTAGATATGCTAGCAGGTCAGGCAGATGGTCTACCGTTCGGAAAGAGCATCTAAAAATACAGCCAGCTTGTGCTGTTTGTGGTAAAACATCTAAACTAGAAGTTCATCATATCAAACCTGTCCATAAATTTCCAGAACTAGAATTAGATCCAGATAATCTTATAACTCTCTGTGCTGATCCATGTCATATTATGTTCGGGCATTTAAAATATTGGAAAAGTTGGAATGAAGAAGTAGTAGAAGATTGTCATAAATACTATACTAAATTAAAAAATAGACCTTAGCTAAAGGTGGTTTACCATGAAGAAAATACTACTAACAATAGGGCTTATGTTGTCTACAACTTTTGGTGTTGCTGGTACTATACGTCCCTCTGTTCCTGATAGTAAATACTTAGCTTTTGGCTCAAAATTTACTTGTGTTCAGCCATTAGAAATAGATTACGGTTTGATAGAAGAGAAGAAGAAATTATTAGGCTATGCTTCATGTGTTATATTATCTGACGAGTGGCTAATTACTAGTGCTCATATAATAGAAAAAAGAACTAAGTCGGTACATTTAATATATAAAAATCACAGATACTTTATTGAAAAGATGTTGATCCACAAGGATGCCGATACTGCAACAAAATTTACTGACAGAAATTTATCCGATATAGCATTGTGTAAACTTAGTGAAAAATTAAAAGATTTCGATAAAGCCATAATGGTTGATGAAGATGTCAAGGTTCTGGGTAAAGTTGTATCATTGTGTGGTTATGGAAATACTGGTAATTTTAATACGGGTGTTAATATTAATAAATGGGATCTGAAAAAAAGAGCTGGGACAAATATAATCAGTAGTATAAACCATGATATTTTATTAGCAGAAACAACAAAAAGTGAAAAAACGACATCGCTAGAAATGTTGGTCGCTGGTGGAGATAGTGGTGGTGGGGTTTTCATGGACGGTAAATTATTAGGTATAATATGTTTTATTAGATCTCAAGATAAAAAATGTTCAGACTATGGTGATGTTAATGGTTTTATAGACCTTAGAAAATATAAAGGATGGGTTAATGATATTATCAAAGAATAGAAAAGTTTCGCTTCTACCTTACATTCAAGAAAATGTTTATGGATTAAACAGTCGAACGGATCAAATTACTGGGTGGGAAATTAATAAACTTAATATTAAAGACTATTGGCAATACGGTATGGGAGAGGGTGTCAAGATTGCTGTCATAGATAGTGGCTGTGATTTAGATCATCCAGATTTAAAACCTAACTTATTAAATAATGGATATAATTTTATTGATAATAATGATGATCCCTCTGACGATAATGGTCATGGTAGTCATGTCGCTGGTACTATCGCAGCGTGTAATAACGGTGTAGGAATTGTTGGTGTTGCCCCCAAGGCTAAAATTTTACCCGTTAAATCTTTAGACGCAGATGGCAGTGGATCACTACAGTCAGTAGCTATGGGTATATTATGGGCTGTTGAACAAGGGGTTGACATGATAACTATGAGTTTAGGTTGTGAGCTTCATAGTAAAGACTTCCACGATGTAATCAAGTTTGCTCATTCTAAAGGAATATTAATATTTTGTGCTGCCGGTAATTCTGGGTTCAGGAATAATGTTATGTATCCAGCAAGATACCCAGAGACCATAAGTATAGCTGCTATTGATTCTGACTTTAAAAGAACTGATTTTAGTTGTGCAGGAAAGAGTCTGGACTTCTTGGCTCCGGGGCATGACATTCTTAGCTGTATCCCAGATGATGCTTATGCTAAAATGAGTGGTACTAGCATGAGCAATCCATTTGCTGTAGGGTGTGTGGCGTTAGGCATGTCTGCATTAAAAAGAAAACTTACCAAGAAATCTATGATAGAACTTTATAGTAAAAATGCCATAAGTCTTAATGATCCTATGCATAGAGGAAAGAAGATGTATGAAGGTAATGGCATCATAGTACCTATTAACCCTTCCCACCTGCATAATTAATAATCTATAATCTGAACTAAGCAACTATTTATTTTTAAAAAAATCACTTGACACACGAGGGTAGGTATGGTATTATATAGAGTAGTCAGAATGTTAATCAGTGAGTAACATGAACAGCTTTGAAGACCGAAAAACAATAAGAAGAGATCATCTTAAACATAAGAAAGTTAGACCGGGTTTAGTTACTTCGGATAAAGAAGAATCTAAACAGAAAGTCAAAACCTTCAAGCAGATGAAACAGAGTTATTCAAATGATGAAGAATGGGAAGAGTGGCAGGAATATTATAAGTAAACTTAAAACATTTTTTAAGTCCTTATGTTTCCATATTTATAGAGGTATGCCTAAATCTAGTCAGTTTGATATTGATACAAGATACATATCCTGTCAACAGTGTGACTCGTTTCATGAAAATCAATGTTTAGAGTGTGGATGCACTGTGAATAGGAATAAAGATTTTTTAAATAAGTTGGCATGGAAAGATCAAAAATGCCCACTAGATCGGTGGTTATAATATGAAAACAGCAAACCGATTCGTATTGACTAAAAAGCAGAATATCTTTGAGTCTATTGAACAAATACTAACACAAGATCGTTCTACAAATATCGTAGTTCCGTTTGTCTGCTCTAATAACCAGACCTTTAAATCAAAGTTCTTAGGTGAAAGTTTTAAGAAGTTCAATAACTTAGAAACTAATTTCTTTGTAAATAAAACTACTTTAGGCAAAGCAGATTTCTATAGAGTAAAAACAACCTCATATAAAAATTCTATCATCTTTGCTAGTATGCCGTGTCATCACGCAAAAGGGTTTGGAAGAAAAATTCACTATGGAGAGTTAGCATCCTGTATGCATCAAATCTCTAATGCTATTCAGAGATCAATGAAAACATCAGAAGAATTTAATGTATCTATTCACGCCCCAAAATTTGGAACAGGCAAGTCTGGTGGCGACTGGCGAATAATATCAGAATTAATGAATGACATTTGGGAAACTTTGGAGGTTACAATTTATGCTCCTTAATATTTTATTTTATATTGTGTTTGGTATGGCTGCGTACAACGGTATTATGAGTGGCCGGAAAAAAATGAATGACACGAGATTAGGACTACTTCCATCTCATAAGTCAGACGACTCTAACGATTATTTCTTTCTGGTGTATCATGATTAAATCAAAACTGTTCGGACACAGAGTTTACCTTGCTGGTGCTATGGATAGAGTTGTAGACGGAGGTAAAGAATGGAGAGATAGTATTACCCCTATGTTAAGAGGGTTAGGATTATCTGTTATCAATCCATTGAACAAACCTACCGAAGCTGGCATTGAGAATCAAGAAACAGTTAAGTATAAATATAGACTAAAGTCTAATAAAAATTATGATAAACTGAGCGAAATAATGAAAGAAATTCGTTCTATTGATTTACGTATGGTTGATATTAGTGATTTCCTAATTGTCAATTTAGATATAGCCACACATCCATGCGGTACATATGAAGAAATTTTCTGGGCTAACAGACAGAAAAAACCGATACTCATTAGGATGGTTCAAGGTAAAAACAAAACTCCTGATTGGTTGTTTGGAACGATTCCTCATAAATTTATATTTGACTCTTGGGACGAGATGTTTTACTATATTAACAGAATTAATACGGGGATAGACTGTGACACTCTTAACAGATGGTGCTTCTTAGATTATGGATCAAAAAACTAGCAAATTACTTTTAACTAATTGCATATCAGAGTTTCACGATAAAAACTTAGTTCACTTTGAAGCAGTTGGTAAAGAACATCTTAAAGATAAAAAGGTTATTCTAGTAGGCATAGTTAGAGATGTCTCTGAACAACTAGACAAATTTCAGGATGTTGTCCGAGTGCTTAGGGTTCAAGTTCCCGATATCGAAGTCTTTCTGTATGAGAATGATTCTACTGACAATACTGTAGAGCTTTTACAACGATGGTCTGAGGAAAATGACTGGTTTCATTTTAAGAGCGAAAAACGAGACGCTCCTGATTTAAGACTTAGCACTAGCGATGATAGAACAATAAACTTATCATATGCTCGTAACGAATGTCTTGACTGGGTTCGTGAGTATCACCCTAATTCTGATTATGTCATTGTTATAGACCCTGATATGAGGGATTATTATATTCCCGGTTTAGTGAACGGCGTAGGTCATATGGTTGAAAAAAACATAGACGCTATGGCCGGATGCGCATATCTATATAAAAATATAGGCGATTGGAATGGCAAGGCTCTTACGGATGAACCACAGTTTACAGGATATGATTGCTGGGCATACAGGCATACAGATTGGTTTGATGGACATAGGAACGGTCTGATGTTCTGGTTTTATTATTACATATTGCCAGTAGGTTCTAATCCTCACAAAGTTTTAAGTGCTTTTGGTGGGAGTTGCATTTATAAAACTAAATCGTATCTTCTAGGAATATATACCGGTGGTGACTGTGAGCATGTAAATTTTCATAAAAGCATTTCAGAAGAAGATAAAGAATTTAACTTATATGTCAATCCTTCTCAAGTGTTTATAGTATAGTGAAAATTTTACAAGATACCAAATTAGATTTTAACGACGTTTTAATTAAACCTAAAAGATCCAACATCTCTAGTAGATCAGAAGTTGTACTGAACAGGGTTTTTAAATTCCCTCACTCTAATAGAGAACTAAACTGTATTCCTATTATGGCAGCTAATATGGATACGACAGGCTCCATATCCATGAACGAAGTCCTATCAGGATTCGATTGCATAACGTGCCTACATAAACATTATAAAGCCGAGGAATTATTAAAACACTTTAGATTCCCTAGACAATATGCTTTTTATTCTACAGGAATATCTGAACATGATATACAAAAATTAGGAATGGTATATGATAAATTACAGAAGAAACCTAACTTATGTATTGATGTAGCTAATGGTTACAATGAAAAATTTGTAGATACGATCCAAAGAATTAGAGATTGGTATCCAGATATTATCATTATGGCAGGCAATGTTGTTACCCCAGAAATGACAGAAGAATTAATATTTCATGGAGGAGTAGATATAGTTAAAATAGGTATAGGTTCAGGAAGTGTGTGTACGACTAGACTTAAAACAGGTGTAGGATATCCACAACTTTCGGCTATTATAGAATGTGCTGATGCTGCACATGGCGTGGGAGGCCATGTTTGTAGCGATGGGGGATGTACAACTCCAGCAGATGTCTGTAAGGCTTTTGGCTCTAATGCTGATTTTGTTATGCTTGGAGGAATGTTAGCAGGAACAGATTGCTGTGATGGGAATTGGAAATATAATATAGATAACCAAAAAGAATCTTTACAATTTTATGGTATGAGCAGTAGAAAAGCTATGCAAAAACATAGTGGAGGTATTGCTGATTACAGAACCAGCGAAGGCAAGTGCGTGTCTATACCATACAAAGGTAAAACCTCAGACACCATACAAGATATTTTAGGTGGTCTTAGAAGTTGTTGCACATATATTGGAGCAAAGACTTTAAAGGACATGGGCAAAAATACGACATTTATTAAAGTAAACAATACTCACAATAGGATATATGCATGATTAATTTAAATGCTCCAATTAATACTACTACTGGATACGGTATCACTTCCACAAACGTATGGCAATTATTAAGAGATAAAACGCCAATTGCATTATTCCCTATGGGTGGCAATATTAATTTAGAATCAAAACAGTTAGAATCAATAACTCATAATGATGTAGAAAACTCTTTTAAACCAGAATGTAAAAGCAGTTCATCTCTAAAGATATGGCACCAAAATGATTTATTCAACAGAATCGGTGGAGGTAAATATTGCGCTTTAACTTTTTTTGAGTTAGACACTTTAATGAAAAATGAAGTAGCGTCACTGAATCATCCAGATAAAATCTTAGTTGCTTCCTCTTGGGCTAAAAGCATTTTAGAAAAACATAATATACCCTCAAACAATATCGGCATAGTTCCTTTAGGGGTAGACTTATCTGTATTTAATGCCGAAAACCTCAAGAACGCCACAGTGAATCCAGAGTTAGAGCGTAAGGAAGATAGGTATGTATTTATCAATGTTGGCAAATGGGAAGTTAGAAAAGGTCATGATCTGCTTGTTAATATATTTAATGAAACCTTTACAGAAAAAGATAATGTAGAATTATGGATGGTCAATGACAATCCATTCCTGAATCAAGAACAGATTAATCAGTGGCATAAGGTTTATAAGTCTAGTAAACTTGGTGATAAGATTAAGATCTTCCCTAGACTTAATTCACACGTAGAATTAGCAGCCGTTATGAACCAAGCTGATTGCGGTATTTATCTGTCTCGGGGTGAGGGTTGGAACAATGAGGTTATGGAGACTATGGCTTTAAACAAACCTGTTATTCTAACTAATTATTCGGCTCATACAGAATACAGCACTAAGGATAACTCTTATCTTATCGACATAGATTCCACTGAACCTGCTAATGATGGCATTTGGTTTAAGGGACAGGGGAATTGGGCTAAAATAGGAGTGCCTCAAATAGAACAAGCGGTTGAATACATGAAACAGGTTTATAAGAATAATGTTAAAACAAATGAAAATGGTTTAAAAACAGCACAAAAATATACTTGGCAGAATACTGCTGATACGATCTGGAAATATATCAATGAATAGTGTATAACAGACTGTTAATTACTTTAGATTAAAGGAAAATAATGCCATTACCGAAGCCAAATAAAGGCGAAAAACGTCAAGATTTTCTTGGTCGATGCATGTCTGATGACAAAGCCAAAGAAGAAATGCAGCCTGAACAAAGAGTCTCCTACTGTCTCTCTCAAATACAAGCAACGACAATGGCTGAGAAGGTTCATGACGAACTACTAAAATCTAAAGCGGAATATGACGAGGCTTGGAATGAATGGGTATACGACATGCAGATCGAAGATGTCTATAATGAATACGATAAAATGATTGCAAAAGAGAAGAAGAAGGTGAAACTTAATAAACCTTTTAGAACTCCTGATGGGCCAAAAAAGTTTAGCGTATATGTTAACAATGAGAAAGGTAATGTAGTCAAAGTAAATTTTGGTGATCCTAATATGGAAATTAGGAGAGATGATGACGCACGAAGAAAAAGTTTTAGAGCAAGACATAAGTGTGATACTAACCCCGGACCAAAATATAAGGCTCGATATTGGAGTTGTAAGTTTTGGGAAAAGAATAGTCCTGTAACTAAACTAACTTCTGCTGACGAAGAATCCAAAAAAAAAACAGACATAAATGATGTAGTTTATGACAAATCTTTAGATAAAGACTACACTAAGGAAACAGTATCTCATTTAGTTACAGTCGATTGGAAGAAAATTATCTCAGACCCTCCAAAAAATGATAGTGTGCAGACAAGAGAAGAGTCAAAACTAATATCTAAAAGGTCTCAGAGTAGAACTGCCACAGAAGTTAAAGAGATTCTATTGAATGATGAAGATCCTTTTAATATATTCATACCTTTTCTGACAGAAAATAAATTAAAGTTTGACAAAAAAGAATTTAAAACGTATGAGAGAATAATAGATCATGTGTTCGCTTTGCTAAAAAGAGTACACAATAGGCCGAGACCATCACAATTAACGGAATATTTAGATGTAGAGATAGATGTTCTAGAAACAAAAACCCATCACACACCCTCTTATCCTAGTGGACATGCTGCGTATGGATATCTTATAGCAGAACTTTTATCAGACAAATATCCTCAACACAAAAAAGAGTTAATGAAACTTGCAGATAAGACAGGGTTTTTGAGAGTGCTGCAAGGTGTTCATTATCCCTCAGACTCTATGGCTTCCAATCAATTAGTAAGAACGCTGTATAACAACATCAAATCTAACATGAGGGAAAAAACTTAAAGACCCATTGACAACAATGACGATATAAGGTATAATACAGCAGTTAGACCTTTGGAACTTGTACTAGGAGAAAAAATGGAAAACAAACTAGAAGACTTGGCGTTCTATACTAAACTTGCAAAGAAAACTATTTCATCCTTTGCTAATAATATTTACTCTGGTCTTAGCCAGCAAATGCTAGCTAATGATGAAACTGTAGGTGATGTTGCCAATGCTATAATGATTGGTGATTGGCGATGGGATAAGAATCGTAAAGGCAAAACAGGTAAGTCAAAAACGAGATATTCATATCGTAATCAATGTGCTATATGGGCCATCCAAACTTATGCTACTAAGAAGTATAAGAAAAAGAAGGTGCAAAGTTTAGATTTTTCTAAGACTCCCGATGATAATGACATTAAAGACCACATTGCTGGTAGAGAGAGCGACCCTTGCTCTATTTTGATTGAATCTGAGACTAATAATAATATTAAGAGTTATTTAGGTCAAATCTTAAATTCTGATATTATAACATCCAGACAAAGACAGTTCATCAAAATGTATTACTATGACAGTAGAACACTTGAAAGTATTGGTAAAGAGTTTAGTATAACAAAAGAGGCTGTTAGGCAAAATATTAAAAAGGCTATTAATAATATTAAAAATGTTATCATTACTTAATTACTTTTATCCTAAAAATCCAGACAAAGAATCAAGATGTAAACTGTCGTTTACTTTACAAAGAGACGATAAGGTTTACATAGAATCTGAGTGGGATGATACGGAACCCGAAACTGCACACAAATTAGCTAAATTATGTTTTTTGGTACATAGTGGTCATTTTAGTGTTCAGCTAATTAAAATGTTGGAAGAACAGGGAGTAAATAATGTTAAAGACGCTCCCTTTATTACAGAGTTGCTGTTAACTTGGCAGTCATATCAAGATCTTGTGGACAACCCACAAGTTTCAGATTTAGTAGTAAAACCAACAGATTTTATAAAACATGTTAATAAACCGTAAAATTATATGGGAAAAATGGGAAGACCCTTTTATTTTCCCTGAGTTAAAAGAACAAGAGACAACCGATAGTGATTATTCAGAATATGAATCGGAATACGAAGATCAAGAGGAAGAAATAGAGGCTATAGAAAATGATGCTATAATTTTATATTCATCTATGGGTGTGATTCCTTATAACGAAAAAACTCCTTCCAGTAAAATTTTTAACTTCTGGATAGGACACACCAATTTTGATATCACTAATAGCGTACAAGAATTAATATCTGCCGTGACAGGTGTTGAGATATTAGATGTTTTTACAAGATATCGTTTCAGGATTGCTGTTGCCAAAGCATTCAAAGACAGAAATGTTATGAATGATATATCCACAGCTATTTCAGATATAGGGTGATCAATGGAACTACAAGATTTTCACGGGTTCAATATCAACCCTAAATATAGAGAAGTATTTCTCCATAATTTTTTTGGTAACGACGACCAAAATCAAGGTGTGGAATTTAAGATGGCTAATGTATTTTTAAAAAATATCAAGTTTTTAGAAGCAATATCCTGTGATCCCATTACCGTTTATATGAATAGTATAGGGGGAGAATGGTCTGACGGTATGACTATATACGATACTGTTAAATTATCTAAATCATATATTACTATGGTGGTTTACGGTCAAGCAGAAAGTATGAGTAGTATTATATTGCAGGCGGCTGATTTTCGTCTCTTATCTCCCAATGCTTACTTCATGCCTCACTATGGTTCAAGTGATGCTACTGGTGACTACTTAAATGTTCAAAATTGGGTAAAGTTTGAAAAGCGTATATGTGATATTATGTTTAATATTTATTCTCAACGCTGTTATAAAGGTAGATATTTTAAAGATAAGTTTGGTGGAACAAAAGAAACAGTAACTAAAGTTAATACTTGGCTCAGGAAAAAGATGAAAGATGGAGATTGGTATATGGATGCTTCGGAAGCTATTCATTATGGATTCGCTGATAAGATATTAGATTAATAAAATCTCCCTAGTAGTGTATATAAATATACATAAGGGTTAAAATATGAAAATAGAATACGCATTACACGATATAGAATCTAACGACAAAGTCTTTAAAAAGACATTGTTAGATGTTTTAGAATATCCAATACAGCAAGTCAGTGTATTGCCGCAGCATCTAAAAATAACTAAGAAACTACTGCCTAAACATATTCATTTATCATCACCTATTGATTTCCCTTTTGGTATAAATAGTGATAAAATTAGACAAGAAATGATACAGTCAGCTATAGATGAAGGCGTTGATTCTGTTGAAATAGTAGCACCTAACAGAATGCTATGTAATAGAAACTATACTCAGATTCAGAATGAAATAGCTGCCCAGTTCAATAAGTGTGTAGAAAATATGATTGATATATCTTACACTTTAGAGTATCGTAGGTTTTCCTTTACTGCACTAGCAAGAATAGCTAAGTCACTGCATAATAATTCTATATTTAAATTCTATGTCTCTTCCGGTAACAAACTGGACAATATTCACGACCACCTTATAGCTATGGATGTGTTGCAAAAAGAAGCTACTGAAGCTACCATACCATATAATGGGAATTTGTGGTTAAAAGAGCATCTAGATTTACTATACGAATCCAAGGTAAAATCTATCAGATCTAGAACTTTAAATGCTTTAGATATTATTTTCAATAAAATCACTTAGTTTTCTTTTTTTTGGGGTATTTAAAGATAAGTTTCTACTAAACGCGCAAAATGGAGAAAAAACATGGCCGTAATCCAAGTAGCCGGTGGAGGGGCTGTTACCTCAACCAGTACAGATAATAATGGATCAGCAATCGCAGGTCTAAGAGCAGATCAAAACAATGCTAAAAACGTTACTCTTGCAAGGACTCAGCCTACTATTGCTGGCTCTAGAGTAACATCTAATTTAAGTGCAGTTACATCTGGCGTAAGTGCTGGAGTTGCTCTTGATAATGATCGTGGTGTAATCCTTCAGGTGAATGATACTGTTGCAGGTCTTGCAACATCACCAGCAGGTTTCTTACGATTTGCTGGTCAAGCTGCCCAAGACAGTACACTTCATAAAGTCGAATCAATTACTATTACTGATAGAACTAGCAGTATTCGCAGAGGTGAATGGAATGCTTACAGTGGTGCATTTAGCCCAGCAACTGCCAATGTTACTATGAGCCTTGGTGCTGATAGTGGTGTTCTTACTAGTGGTCCTACCTACTTGTTTGGTGGAGCCCTTCCGTTAAATGATGACTATGAAGCTAAAACTACATAATATTGTAACATGTTTTTTTGATTGTGCGATTTATTAAATCTATAAGCCAATGTCTATCATTGGCTTATTTTATATTATGAAAGGTTAAATAATGGACGACCTATTGAAACATCTATTACCAGAGTGGATAAGTTTAGCGATTGTCCTATTTGGCATATGGGTTAGCATTGGGCGAAATTTAGTTACAAAATCAGAAGTGGAAAAAATGATCCAATGTCTTTCTCCATACAATTTAGACAAACAATTTATATATGAGAGATTAGATATGAATAAAGAAATGCAAGAACAGTTTGCAGACGCACTACAACGAAATACAGAAGTAATGACTGATTTAAAAATACAGATTGCGACTTTAAGCAAAACCTTAGAGACAATAGAGCGTAATAACATTAAGCACTAAAAGGAAAAAAGATGGGATATTTTGAAAATATTTATAAAAACATTATGAAAGACGGTATTAATGCTGAGTATAATCCCAACTTAGAGGGGGGTGATTACTTTAAAATCGCAGGATATGACCCATCTGGCCATTTTGCGGAAGTTCGAGTAACAGGCAGCATTGGTCATGTTTACCATAATGGGGGTAATTTTTATTTAAGAGTTAGACCTTCAGGCTAAAAGGTGTATAATATACTAGAATTACATAATCATTAGGGAGTAAATAATGGCAATTAACACGACAGATGTTTTAACTTCAGCAGTATCAACAACAGACACACCTAAAAACGGAACAATCGTAGTAAGTGTTTCTCCTGTTTTGGGCAGTATTAAGACTAATGATGACCATGTGATTAGCACACCTATTCATAGTGGTGTTCAAACAGCGTACACAACCAGATTTGATGAGGTTGCTTATTATAGCACGCCCAGCGGTATTAGTGGCGGCGGTGCATAATGAAACCGGGTTACAGAACAACCGAGTTTTGGTTTACCCTAGCGACATTTATAGTCAGCGGATTGTTTTTATTAGGGCTTTTTAGAAACGAGTCTCAAAGAGACGAGCTTGTTGTTATTATCAGTCATGTTATTGAGAGTGTGTTTTTAATTGCTGGGCAAGCAGCAATATTTTTAAAGTATATGCAAGGACGCAGAGAAGAGAAATTAATTAGAGTATACAATGAGGTAGAACATAATGATTCCAACGCATCTTTTAAACGAAGACCCACAAGTTCGGACGACAAAAGAGTTGATCCGGCAAGAAGTCCTAAAACTAATTACAGAGGTTAAACTATCTCTTAAAGACGTAAAACGCTTTGCTATTTCAGAAGCGTGGAAAATTTTACAATTAGTGGTTGCTGTTGTCGTTCAAATTATTGAAGAACTTGGAGAGAATCTAAGCGGGCCTGAAAAGAAAAAAGTTGCCCTAGAAGTGATAGAAAACTTTTATGATACCGTATTAGGTTCTATTGATATTCCCGGTATACCAAGTTTTATGGAACCAATGTTTCATAACAGTGTAAAAAGTTTTATGATGATATTTGTTGGAGCTAGTATAGATGCTATGGTTGCAACTTTTAGAAATGTTGGAGTTTTTAAATCAAAATACATAGACGGTCAATCAACAGAAAATAACCCAGTAGATAAATTATTAGATGATATATCTAGAATAGTAAGGAAATAACATGAATTACTTTGAAGAATTTGCAAAAAATAGTACTAACTTAGATATTGCATTATATCTAGGTCTCTTAATTGTTGGTTATGTTTTATTTAAGGATAAAATTCCAGCAGTTACAGAATATATTTCTAAAATTGTAAAACAAATAACAACCAAGAAAGCTGTTGTCGTAGATAATGAAATTATTACGATAGAAGAAGTCAGAGACGAAGACGCTAAATTGTTTTTTGATCTTGTTAAAAGTTGGAAAACAACTAAAGATTTAGCTGAAGATTACGGAGCGACCAGAGCTGTAGAAATTGCTGACGAAATGTTCCCTCACTTAGTACCAACGGAAGATGTTAATGATGAGTAAAGAAAAAATTCTTTTAATTGTAGGCTTTGTTCTTATAGGATGTTCTGTTTTTAAACCTGTACTGAATAATTGGTCACCGATCAACCCCTCCCCGATTTCTGTTGTAACAGTCGATATTGATGCTCCTACAGATCCTGAATTACGAAAGCTAGCTGAAGTCGTAAAAGACTGTTTGTTGAATAGTAATTCAAACACAAGGAAAACAGATGCTCTTTTATTATCAGGTCTATACAGAGATGTTTGTAAAGTTATAAGTATAGAGAATAACGACAAAGTAATTATTAACACTGAAACTATTCGTCAAATTAATATTTTGTCAGGATATATGTTGAACTTAGATATTAAAGATAAATATAAAGGTTTAGGCAAAGCAGCAGAAGACCTATTAGTATCTACTATAGGTAACGAAAATAAAAGTATGACTGAAGAACTAAGGCAAAAAAGCATAGATTGCTTTCAAGCTTTATCATGGGCCTGTTTAGAGGGAAGCAAATAATGCCACGATATACTCCTAGTACATTAAACAGAATGTATGACCAAGGTTTTTCTGGGGCTATTTGGGAGCAGGAACACTTTGATGAATTTGTTTCTACTTTAAAATATCCTTTGTTTGGTGATGCTGATTCTATGATTAGGAATAGCGGTAAAGGTCAATTAAGCACACCATTTAAAAGTGTATTAAAATTTGACCCAAAAGCTTATGAAGAAAGACAAACCACAGGAGATTGCGTGAGTCATTCTACTCGTAACGGATCTGATTTGAGTAGAGCTGTTGAAATTCATGTTAAGGGTGAAAGTGAAGGATGGGTTACTCGCGGTGCTACTGAAGCTATTTATGGTTGCAGAGGTCATGGTGGTCAGGGTATGAGTTGTAGTAGAGCAACACAATTTGTGAGCAAAATGGGTGGGATTGTTTTAAGAAAAAATTATCCCGGTATTGCTGATCTAAGTAAATATAAAAGTTCTATTGGTACTAAATGGGGAACAAGAGGCGTACCCGAATCGTTAAAGAAAATTGCTGATGATAATCAAGTTAAAACTACTTCACTAATTAAAACTGTAGATCAAGCAAGAGATGCCTTAGCTAATGGGTATGGTATAAGTGTATGTAGTGGTTATGGATTTTCTAATAATAGAGACTCTAAGGGATTTGCGAGAAAAAGTGGGTCATGGAATCACGCTATGTGCTGGACGGCTTGTGACGATACAGGTAGCGAACCAGCATTTCTAGTACAAAATAGCTGGGGTAAATGGAACTCTGGAGGACATCCAGCATGGGGTCCTATTCCAGATGGTAGTTTTTTAATACACGCAGATATAGCCGCCAGTATGCTCAGAGGCAGTGGTGCTTATGCGTATAGTAATGTAGATGGTTTTCCTCCTCAGAAACTTCCTAATTACGGATTTGAGAGTTACCTATGACAGATAATAAAGATGGTAAATATAAAGGTTTCTTAGACATGCTAGCTATTAACGCCTTAGTGAAAACTATCACTAACTTTATAATGGCTATAATTAAAGTATTTAATCCTAACATAAACATAGTAGAACCTAGAAAAAAGAAGACACCATTAAAAGATTTACTTGATAGGTGGTTCAAATGATTAATACTAAAATATTATTAGCTATTCTTGGCATGAGTCTTATTATGTCTACAAGCGTTTACCGGCCTGTTACAGCTATTGTTACTATAGCAGCAGCTTCAGTAAAAGCAAGTATAGTGCCTCTCGTGCAAAAACACAAAAGAAAAGACTGTCCTATTTGTAAAGGCAAGGGATGGTATATTAGTGGTGATGGTATCGCCAAAGTAGATTGTGGTTACTGTGAAGAAACAACAGAAGTTGAATATCGATGAATAATGATTTAAAAAATATAGCAAGAAAAGTTCTTGGCGAAACAAGGATACCAGAAAATGAAAAGTTTGGTAGTATAATAGCTTTATTGATGGTTATTAGCATTTGCATAACTGCCATTAGAGTTGTTCAAGAATGCAATAAAAGAAATCAACGTTCAGATTCTGAAGATATATATACAGATATAAAAGACTTTTGCCATCAAAGGACTTTAGCCAAATGGAGATTACGCAAAGAAATGCGAAAAGCCATGAGTAGAGAACAATACAAAAAATATAGGTGTGAATTGGAGTCCGCCATTCTTAACGTAGGGAATCAAATATCACTTTCAGAAACCAATGCTTTACTGGAGGCAACAAATGATTAGTATATTAGTATGGTGCGTTTATGGTGTAGTCGTAGGCTCAATCGCTAAGACAGTAGTTCCCGGCGAAGAAAAAATGGGGTTCGTTCAAACCGTAGCACTTGGCGTTGTTGGTTCATATATGGGTGGTGCTGCAAATTACTTACTAGGATTTGATGGTGCCTTCGGACCAACTGGTATTTTCATGGGAGCCGCTGGCGCAGTACTAGCGTTAGTAGCATATAATAAATTACAAAAATAAAATATGCAGGACATTACGGCTTTAAAAGCTGGACTTAATAAATTAAGTAGATGTAAAGACAAAATAAAATCTTTACATAATATACATAAAGGTGAGACATGCTATGTTCTAGGATGTGGGCCATCTTTGAAAGATTATAACTTAGAGCAACTAGAAGAAGTTCTAAGGGATAATTGTGTTATATCTATTAAGCAAGCATTCTTTACTGACCCAGCTCTTATAGATTATCATATAATTAATGATAATAATCTTATGACATATCCTGATTTGGATTCTGTTATTAGATTTGTAAGTTGCAGGCTGGAAGGAACAGCAGAACAAGTATCAAAGTTAGCTAAATGGGATGTATTCACTCCTATAGAGCAAGATCAAGATTTTTCTAAGGCTTTATGTAATAGTTTAGATTTTGATAATTATACTTTAGATAATAAGTATGAAAGACCTTGGGGACCGGGATTAATTGCAGAACTTGTTTTTTACCTAGCACACCACTTAGGTTTTTCTAATATCATTACTCTAGGTTGGGATCATGAGAAACCCGGAACTACAACATCTCACCACTTCTATGACCACGCACTAAGCACTGAACAATTGGTCAACCCAGCTAGTAAAATGTTAGATGACGAGATATCTAGAAATATTAATATGAGTAAGGAGTGGTACTTATGGCTCAAAGGTCGTGGTGTTAATCTTTCTACTATTTCTAAAAATTCTTACATTCATGAAATTATTCCAAGGGTAAGTTTATGAACCCAACTTATATTATAGCTGAAATTGGTATTAACCATAATGGTAGTATGGATATAGCTAAAAAGCTAATTGATGTTGCTGCATTTGCTGGTTGCAATGCTGTGAAATTCCAAAAACGTAATCCGATTTTATGCGTACCAGAACATCAAAAAAACCAACCCAAAGATACTCCTTGGGGTCAGATGACCTATCTAGAATACAAAGACCGTATGGAGTTTAGTCAGATACAGTATGACTGCATTGATAAACATTGCAAAGATAAAGGCATATCTTGGTCAGCAAGTCCTTGGGATTTAGATAGTCTAAAGTTTTTAAATCAATATGATGTACCATTTATTAAAATCCCCTCTGCCATGTTGACTAATTATAAGTTACTCCAAGCTAGTTGTGACACTGGTAAACAAATCATCCTATCCACAGGTATGAGTACAGTTCAAGAGATAGATCAAGCTGTTGAGATTTTGCAGAGGAATACAAAAGACTTTGTTATACTACATTGCAATTCATCATACCCAGCCGCATTAGAAGACTTAAATTTACAATGTATCAAAACACTCAAAACTAGGTATGGTTGCAAAACAGGCTATAGTGGTCATGAGTTCAGGTTGGGAACATCTGTAGCTGCCATATATTTAGGGGCTACTATGATAGAAAGACATATTACTTTAGATAGATCTATGTGGGGCTCAGACCATCTAGCCTCTGTAGAACCTCAAGGATTGATAAAATTAGTAAAAGGCATTAGAGAACTTGAGATTGCTTTAGGAAACGGTAAGATAGAAATAACTGACAGTGAATTAAAACCGAGGAAAAAGCTTAGAGGATATTAGAGATGAATTTTAAAGGACAGAAAATTCTTATCACAGGTGGAACCGGCACACTTGGTAAGGCTTTGGTTAAGAGAATTGTAGAAGGTCAAGGTCATCCTATTGTCTATAGTAGAGATGAAGGTAAACAAGCACTGTTTTTTGGTAATACTAATATTACTAAAATCATTGGTGATATTAGAGATTTTGATAAACTTAACACTTCTCTAATTAGACACAAACCAGACATCATCATTCACACGGCTGCACTTAAAAGAATTGATGATATGGAAATGTATCCAGATGAATGTATAAAAACAAACATTCAAGGCTCAGAAAATGTAGCTAAGGCAGCACTAAGGAATGATATTACTAAATGTATTTTAATTTCTACAGATAAGGCGTGTCAACCTGTCAATGTTTATGGTTCTTCTAAATTTATAGCTGAACGTGTGTTTACTAATTATGACTACAGTTCAAGTAAAACCGTATTTGCATCAGTCAGGTATGGTAATGTTATCTGTAGTAGAGGATCTTTTATCCCTTTATGGTTAGAATTAATTGAAAATAATAAAAATATTAGAGTAACCTCTATGGATATGACAAGATTTTTGTTTACAATCCAAGATGCGGTTGATACTGTTCTCGATGCTGTCGAATGCTGTGAAGGGGGAGAAGTTTTTATTCCTCAGATTAATTCATTCGGTATGGAGACTATTATAAAAGCATTAGAACATATGACTCAAAATAAAATTAACTATGAAGTTATGGGGTTAAGACCGGGAGAAAAGCTACATGAAGATATGTTAGCAGAAACTGAGTTAGATTTTACATACAAAGTACCAGACAAGAATCTTTTATCTGTTAGACCACAGTATTCTAATAGAAGTTATCAGTCATGGCAAAAATATACAGGACCACATTTTAATTCAGCACTGCATATCAGTAATGATTATAATAGTTTATCTAATTTAATTAGTAAAGGATCTGAGGAAAGCGAAGACTAATGAAAGTAACACATATCGCTTCAGCTACAGTTTTGATAGAACATAAAGATACCAAGATTTTAACAGACCCTTGGTTCGTAGGAAATGAATATTATGGATCATGGACACACTATCCTCCGATAGATGTAGACTGGAAAATGTTTGATGATGTAGACTATATCTATATATCACATATTCATCCAGACCACATGAGCAAAGAAACTCTAGAGAATATTAATGAAGATATTCCTATACTCATTCATACTTATGAAGAAAAATTTGTTAAAAAGAACCTAGAAAGCTGGGGAAGAAAAGTTATCGAACTTCCTCATGGAGAAAAGTTTGAATGTGGAGATGGATTAAATATTCATATCTATGCAGCAGATAACTGCAACCCCGAAGAATGTTATAAATTCTTTGGTTGTGGAAAGATGGAAAGTAAGATGGGTTCTACAGGTATAGACACTATGGCTGTTATAGAAAATGGCGATCAGACTATATTAAATGTTAACGACTGCCCGTTTCTTCTGTCTACGAAGACGTTAGATGTTGTACTTGGAAACCATCCAGCTATTGATCTACTGTTAGTCGGTTATGCTGGGGCAGGATGTTATCCTCAATGTTGGGAGAATTACACTGTTTCAGAAAAGCTGGAAGTGTATGGACCTCAAAAGAAGTTACACTTTTTAAATATGGGTAAGCAATATATAGATAAAATTAAACCTAAATATTATATTCCATTTGCGGGAACTTATACGTTGAGAGGTAAGTTTGCTTATCTAGAAAAATATAGGGTAGTACCTGAACTACAAGACGCTTTAGAATTCTATCAAAAACGATGTCCTTTTGCATCAGGACTACTATTAAATTCTTTAGAGTCTTTTAATTTGGAAACAGGTAAAGCTTCTAAGAAGTATGAGTCAATAGATATTAATGAAAAACTAAAATATGTAGAAGAAGTCTTGTCACAGTATAAATATGATTATGAATCTGATGATGATGTAACATTAGATCAATTCCTTGAACTAATAGATAGTGCGTATAGTAGATATAATGCTAAAAGAGAGCAACTAAACTTCAGCACATCAACAAATATATATATCTATCTACCAGATAATAAAATGGCTCTTGTCTCTTGTTCTGGTAAGGGTTACTCTATAATAGATGAAAAAGATTTTGATGATGATAACTATGTAACATACAGACTAGATCCTAAACTTTTGCGTAGAATATTGAGAGGTCCAAGATATTCTCACTGGAATAATGCAGAAGTAGGTTCTCATATATTATTTTCTCGCAAACCAGAGAAATATGAAAGACCACTATACTTTTGCATGAACTACTTCCACATATAATATAAATATGAAATTATTTGCAAGCAACATCAGTGAAGAAGATACAGATATAATAAGTGAAGTTATTAGGTCTGGAGATTTAGGTTTCGGCTCTAATGTTCCGCTGTTTGAAGAGGCTTTCTCGTTTTTTTCCAACAAACAACACAATATATCTACAAGTTCAGCATCAGCGTCTGCTTTTATTCTGTTTGCATATATGCAAGAAAAGTATGGATCATGTAATCTATATACAACATCTTTAGGTTTTACCTCTCCATTATGGGCAGCAAGACATTTTGGACATACTATTCATTTTGTAGACGTTGACGACAACCTACAATTTTCATCCAAACATTATCATACTCTTAGAGAACAGACATCATCTAGGAAAACAATAGTCATGCCTGTATTGTATGGAGGCGTATCTAATATTGATAACTTTAACTTGTTTGGAGACGAAATAGTTATAGTAGATAGCGCCCACTGCGTTACACCTACTATAAATGCTGATTATACATTCTTTTCTTTTCATCCATACAAACCAATATGTGCGTCAGACGGAGGAATGATTGCTACTGATGATAAGCAAGCTGCTGATTATTGTAGATCATACAAAAATTTCGGTAGAGAACCTGAAGGCAATGCATATACTATCAAAAAAGATGGTTTTAAATTTTATATGAATAATTTAAATGCTACGATAGCACTGTCTCAATTAAAAAAATATACAAATAACCTAAAGCATAGACAAGAAAATTTCAAAAAACTTCAAAATAAATTTGATTTACTTAACCATGATGATAAATCTTCTTACTATTTTGCTACATCTATTACGGATGAAGCTGACAAGATTGTGGATAAGCACAAAATAGCTAGACACTACCCTATGTTACACATGATGGATTTTTATAAGAATGGTCAACAATCATTTCGTAAATTACATAATCTAGAAAAACTACACAGTAAAATACTAAACTTACCATTATATACAGATATAGATTATGAAAACATTTGTAATAGCTGAAGCTGGAGCAAACCACGACAGAAAGTTTGAACAAGCAATAAATTTAATAGATGTTGCTAAAGGTGCTGGTGCAAGTGCTGTTAAGTTTCAAACCTATTCATCGGAAACATTATATAGTAAAAATACTCCGGACTTTGCTGGCTATAAAAATATTAATAAATTAATTAAAAATATAGAACTGCCTAGAGCATGGCAAAAAGAACTTAAAGGATATTGCGACTATGCTGGTATAGAATTTATGTCTACCCCATTTGACGAGTCAGCAGTAGAAGAGTTAGTTGATCTAGGAGTTAAAAGGCTTAAAATTTCTGGCTTTGAATCTACTGATCCTAGATTTGTAAGAATGGTAGCCTCCACAAAACTACCTATTATATTTTCTGCTGGCATAGGATCTACACTTAAATCAATACAAGAAACTATTAGTATTATTAGACAAGAGTATGAAGAAGCAGATATAACAGTACTGCACTGTAATAATGCTTATCCAACACCGATTGAAGACATTAATCTTAATCAATTAGACAAAATCAAAGAACAGTTCCTACCTGCCAAAATGGGAGGTATTTGGTTTAGGAATTATGGTACAGACCAAGCTATTAAAATGGGACTGTCAGATCATACTTTAGAAGCATTTACACCGTCACTGGCTGTAGCAAAGGGAGCTACCTGTATTGAAAAACATTTTACCTTATGTAATCATCTAGAGGGTCCGGACCATAAGTTCGCTATGCCTCCTGAAAAACTTAGAATAATGATAGATATGATTAAAGAAGCTGAATTGATGTGTAAGTCTACTAATCATGATGTTACAAATAGCGAAAAAGAATTTACCAAAGCTATGAGATCTGTGGTAGCCTCTCAGGATATAAAAAAAGGAGAAAGATTAACTTTGCAGAATTTAACTACCAAAAGACCGTTTTTAGAAAATTGTATTGCCGCTAAGGATTACTATAATATTATAGGTAATATGGCTGAGTGTGATATTGAGACAGATAAAATTTTAGAGGAATCGGATGTTAGAAGGTAAAAAATCGTGTCTTACAGCAGTAAACGAAGATTCGTTAGATCAACTTCGTGAATGGCGTAACGATCCTGATATGAGGCAGTACTTTAGAGAGTACCGTGAAATCAGTGATACCATGCAAAAAAACTGGTATAATAACATTGCGTCTGATCCTAATCAGGTAAACTTTGAAATTCATGATAAAGATACAAATACACTAATCGGTCATTGCGGTCTATATTATATCAATTGGATTGCTAGACACGCAGAGTTTGGTATATACATAGGTCATCCTCATTACAAAGGTGGTGGTTATGGCTCAGATGCTTTGCGTATTTTAATTCAGTATGGGTTTACAGAACTAAATCTTAATAAGATTTGGTGTGAAGTATATAGCAACAATCAGGCTTTAGATATTTATAGACATATTGGATTTCAGGACGAAGGTATTTTACGAAAACATCATTTTACTCGTGGTAAATATTGGGATTCTTTAATGTTATCAATATTAAAAAATGAGTTTACATATGAATGAAGAACAATTTAAAAAGATACAGCCATATTTATGCAAAGCTAAACCCAAACCCAAAAAAAAAGAGAAGGAGGCTTCTTTATATATAAATAATAAGGGTATTGGAGTTATAACGAACCAGTCAGAATCTGTTGAAAAGTTGTATGATGCTGTGCTTAATAGACAAGACCAAGACAAAGAAGAGTTTCTTAGTAAATATAACATAAAAGATCTAGATGTAGTAAAAAAACTTTTGATAGTAGGCCCTTCTCATGATACTAAAACATATAATGCAGACTTTTTTAAACGACAGAAGGATGAAGGATATTACATTTTAGCATTTAGTGGAGCAATGGAACATTTTGCAACAATAGAGTATGCTCCTGATTTTTTTTCATTTTCTGACCCAACTAGTTGGAATAAAATTTACTCTCGACTTAGGGAAAAATGCGGAGTCAATTTTCATAATAGTACGATTCCTAACAATACTTCTCTGATATTTTTAGACATGTATGAAGATTTTATAGAATTAGGCTTCTCGACCTCTGCTTCTAAGTTGAACGAAGGGATACCAAATTCAATATCAATCTATCCTACTTGGTCTAAATGTTTTGATAAATGTTACTCAAAACCGGTCAATCAAAGCATGATATGCTCACATGCAATGCCCTTGGGTGTCTTCTGGAGAGACGAATTAATGGTTTATCAGGGGGACAGAAAATATGAACATAGAAAAGCTAAGTATAATATAGATAAATTTTCTGCTTTTCTCCTTCCTACAATTATAAACTATTGCATTAATTTAAAGGATATTAGAGTTTTAGGTTTTGGAGAATTTAATACTGGACGAGCTGCTCATGGAGAACAGGGAAATAAATTGGGATTTTTTGAGTACTTACGATCATTCATATTAATGTCAGACAAGATTAAATTAAATTTACAGAAATATGGAATTAAACTTAATTTTCTGTCAAACCAATCTATTTACCATTGGATATCAACACTTAATAATGTACCTAGTAAACATTTAGTAAGTGCGTGTGATAGTCCTCCTAAATTTTTTACTAAAGAATATCTTGAGAGCATTAAACATGTAGAATCAGAAAACGTATTACATATAGGGGACTTTTATTCGTGATATGGTCAACTCAAAAAAACGAACTACAAAATGAACTACAAGAATGTTCATTTGTATCTAATGTTCATGACTTTATTAATGATAAGTATAAAGGTGAATCATATATCAAAGAGAGAATTGATTACTCTCAAAACAAACAATATGATTTGTTTATCGACAATGAAGCTATATATCAACAACATCCTTTTTTTTCTACTATAAAAGATAAAAAGATTTTAGTATTAGGGGGAGGACCATCGGGTAAACAAAATTTTAATACTGATGATTATGATCATGTAGTAACATGTAATCATTTTTTCCTGAATAATCAGTTTGCAGATATGGATTTCTCTATAGTATTCTTGGGAGACGAAATAGACTTATCATCTCCCGTATTAAATCAATATCTATATACTCATAGAGACACACACATTTGTTTTGAAAATCGATCTATAACATCTTTCTGGCAACCCTTTTGTAGTAAATATCCAGATAGAATTTCTTTTGCTCATTCTAGATATCATTCCAGAGTAGGGGCTATATGTAGAATCATTGCTTTGTTGTGTATTTTAAAAGCTAGGCAAATTGATGTTGCTGGTATGGATGGTTATATAACAAAAGATAATAAAAAAGTATATACAAATAGTTTTCAACCCGAGAAACCTCAGAGCGACAAAGGTTCTGAAAGTCAAATTGTGACAAAATACGAAGAACAATATTTGACTTTTTGGGATTATGTATTACATGATATTGGTAAAGAAACAAGATTTACAAATTTAGGCTATGGTTACGGATGTAATTTTAGTCACAAAGTACTACAGTCGAAACTAGGAGAAGATTATCCGGACTACCTGCTTAATCCTGAGAAAAGAAATAAATGAAAAATATTGAAGACGTAGCTGTAATAGTACAAGCCAGATTGTCATCTCAACGATGTCCTAGAAAAATGATTCGTGATTTTAATGGTACAACATTAATGGATATTTGTTTATCAAAATTGTCTGATAGTACCATACCTAATAAAAATATTTGGTTGTCAGTATATGAGCCAGAACTTATAGAACTGTGTTCTAAGTATCCTTTAAATATATTTACTAGAAGTGAACGATCTGCTATGTCAGAAGGTTCCCCTATGACTGAAATATATGAATGGTGGAATAAAATACCCCATAAATACGTTGTGCTTGTTAACGCCTGCTCTCCATTTATGACATTAAATACTATAGAAAAATTTTACTTTGATTATTGCAATTCTGATAAAGATGGCATGTTTGGTGTGATAGAAAAAAAGAATTATTTTTGGGATGAAAACAATAATTTTTTAACACCGCTTTCTGAAAGCGTTATGAATACTAAAACTGCTAATACAATTAAAGAAGCAGCACATTGTCTATATGCTGGTAAACTTGACAGTATTGGAGAAGGTATATGGATGGGTAATTTTAATACGTTTGGAGATATAGAATTATATTCTATGCCTGAGATCGAGGCTTTTGATATAGATTATGAGTGGGAGTTTAATACATATGAACAGTTATGGAAAGAGATAGGGGTAAAATAATGAAAACAGCATTTTGTTATTCTGGACAATTGAATGGTTTCAATAAAGCTTTTTCTACAATGGAGTACCATGTTTTAACACCTGACATGGATATGTATGCTTTATCTTCTGATTTAGTATCGCAAAGGGTTAATTTAAATGCTAGTCTACCACAATCAGGAAAAGTTCATCAATACTGTCCTGCTGGAGTTGGTTGGAGAAAAAATCAACCTGAATATGGGATTATATATCCAGTACCAGAAAAATTTGTTCAAAGTTTGATCAATAATATTTTAGGAAAATATAATCTTACAAGTAAAATTCTACATGAAGATTTAAAAGAATCATTAGAAGATCAAAATCTTACTAAGTGGCAATGGCTACGAAAAAGACAGTTATACAAACTATATGAATGTAATAATCTTCTTCCAGAAAATACCTACGATATTGTTGTACGGTCTAGATTTGAACTAGCCCCTATGATAAATGTGGATATCGAAAAGATAGTAGAGGCTCACGATAATATAGATAACAAGATATTTCTATTTGGCGGATGGGACTGTGTTGCTCCTATGATTTTTATGGATAAATACATGTGTGATGGATTTGCTTTTGGCAGTCAAAATTCTATGAATATTTTTACATCTTTATATCTACAAGAAGAAGCGTATCCATACGATCCTAAGTACGAAGATTGCTGGCTACAATATGGAGACAATGTAGAATATCAATTTCAAGAACATTTAAAAGCCCATAATATAGAAATAGTTTATATTAATAATAAAAGAACATCATATCACAACTGGAGATAATATGATCACATATTTAGATAAATTCACTATAGAACAAAAAAATATTTTTAAAGATATTACAGGTAATACTATAGAAGAGCTAGAGTCTGAAATTAATGCGTCAGGAAGTCAAGCTTGGTCTATAATTTTATCTAACCAAAAGTTTATAGAGGCACCTGCGTTAAATTCTAAAGGATTACATATATATAGAATATTGTTGTCATATAATATTTACAGCAATAGAATACCAACAGTGGAAAATGATGAAGATAAACCCAACGGTTACATAGACTATCCTAAAATGTTTGCCAATAATGGGTTTATATATATTAGAAACTTTGTCACTGATGAGAATCTAGAGTATTTAAAAAGTGTCGTAGACGACATGCGTACAAATAGTCAGCCATCAAGAAATCTTAATTTTACTGACGCAATTAGAGATCCCCAAGCCAATGCTTTTTTTCAATCGCTGCTTGGTGTTCCTCATTTTGGTTCTGATGGCGATAACGGATATCCGAGGACTCAAATGTGGCACTATAAACATACTACGGATGACCCTCAATATAAATGGCATACAGATACTTTTCAGCCTACATTAAAGTGTTGGCTATATATAGATAAAATCACGGAAGAAAATGGAGCTTTAAGTTTAGTACCTCAATCCAGCTTACCTGTATCCAATAGAATTGCATGGGATTATGAAAGATCACTAGACCCTAATGCTAAGGATAAGTCTTTTAGACTATCAGAGTTTGGTACAGAAGAAGATGAAGAACAAGCTATTAAAGATAATGGTTTTGATGATCCTATAACTATGCAAGGGCCAGCCAATACTTTTATTGCTTTAAACACATACGGCTTTCACAAAAGAGGGAAGAGTCAACCGGGAGTAGAGCGTAATAGTTTATCTCTACAATACAGACCTATGGCATTTAGCGATTATAAATCATGATAATATATGTAGATATAGATAATACAATATGCTCCACACCAGAGTCTGGTGAATATTGGAAAGCTACACCTTTATATGAAAGGATAGCTAAGATGAATGATTTATACAACCAAGGTAATCAGATTATATATTGGACAGCAAGAGGAACAAGAACAGGCCACGATTGGAGAAAGTTAACAGAACAACAATTAGCTAAATGGTTAGTAAAATACCATCAACTACACTTAGGTAAACCTGTATATGATTTATTTATAGATGATAAAAATATAAACAGTGAGACATTTTTTAATGAGTAAAACAGCTTTAGTTCTAGGTGCTGGTGGTTTTATAGGTTCGCACTTAGTTAAAAAACTTAAATCCGAAGGATACTGGGTTCGTGGAGTAGATCTTAAACATCCTGAGTTTTCTGAAACAGAAGCAGATGAATTTATTATCGGTGATTTAAGAGATCTTTCTGTGGTGGATAATGCTATCACTCATCCCCAAATATTTAATGAAGTTTATCAATTAGCTGCTGATATGGGTGGTGCTGGATATATTTTTACGGGAGATAATGATTATAGTATCATGCACAACTCAGCGCAAATTAATTTAAATGTTAGTAATATGTTGATTGGTCGAGGAATACGAAATATATTTTATAGTAGTAGTGCTTGCATGTATCCATCCTATAATCAGTTAGATCCAGATAATCCTAGATGTCATGAAGATTCTGCTTATCCTGCTAGTCCTGATAGTGAATACGGCTGGGAAAAATTATTTAGTGAAAGATTATATCTATCAGCCAAAAGGAATTATTCTGTCAATACGCATATTGCTAGATTTCATAATATTTTTGGACCAGAAGGTGCGTGGCATGGAGGTAGAGAAAAAGCACCAGCAGCATTGTGCCGTAAAGTCGCCAAAGCTAAAGACAATACATCTATAGAAGTTTGGGGAAGCGGGAAACAGACAAGATCTTTTCTGTATATTGATGAGTGTATAGAAGGTGTGCTAAAATTAACCCGGTCAAATTTCTGTGGACCTGTTAATATTGGTTCAACAGAGATGTTGAGCATCAATGACTTTGCAAAATTAATTATAGACATTTCTGGGAAAACACTTAATATAAGAAATATTCGTGGTCCGGTAGGTGTCAATGGCCGCAATTCTGATAATAGACTAATTAGAGAACAGCTTAACTGGGAGCCTTCACTACCTTTAAGAACAGGTTTAGAAAAAACATATCAATGGATAAGAAGTCAAATAAAGAATTAGAACATTTTATAAAACACGTTTCTATTCCACCAGAACAAGCTCTGAAAAGTTATGTAGAACACGACTGGAATATTACAGAGCTTCAAAATTATCTTTCTACATTTAATTATAGAGAATATAAACTGCATGAACTATTAGTAAAAACTAGTCTCGCTATATGCAAATCTAAAGGTCTATTCCCATTACATAATTTTATTCGTGAAATTTATAAGGATACATATAATCTATCAGAATTTGAGTATCTAACTATTTTTGAGTATGAAATTCCTAAAGGCTTGAAAAATGTAGTTAACTCATACAGCACTAAATTTAGTGGTGGAATTGGAGATTTTTTAAGAGGCTCTATATATCTTTATGACAAACTTAAAGATAAAGATGTGAACTTTTATATTGACTTTAGGCATCATCCTATGGGTAAATATATAAAAACATCATGCGATTTGGACTATACGCCAGATAATATTATAGACTTAGAAATCGAATCGGATATTAATAAGAATGGACTGCCTTGGTCTTTACAACTTAATTCTACATTAAGAAATTTAATTAATTTTTGTCCAGATGAAACTGTTACTCTAAGCTCATTTTTCTCCGATGTTTTACTAGTCCCTAATTATCAATCTAATGCCACGGTATATCTTGAAAAGTTCTGTCCATCAGAGGCTTGTAGTAGCTTTTTCCGTGATAATATTAAATTCGACACCTCTATAGAGACACTATTTAATCTGGGCGTTAAAGCTAAGATTCCAGACGATTATGAGGTGATTCACTTTAGGCTGGGTGATATGCAAATATTAACTAATTTAAAAGAGCAAATGAAAAGCTATTCAGCATCTATACAGCAAAATAGCAATTATCGTGATTTTAATCATAGCTATGAAACATACTATCAGATCATTGTTAACCACTTAAAAACCATTGATTGTAAAAATTTGGTAGTGATGTCAGACTGCAATGAATTTAAACAATATATATTAGAACACAATAAAGACGAGAATATTCATGTATTACATACACAGAGCTGTCATACTTCATACGCTCCATCAACATTAACTTTTACAGACTTTCAGAACGCAGACATTCAAGACGAAAAGTTATTATATACTGCTCTTGATATTAAGATACTTTCACAAAGCAAAAAGAATACCTCTCACAGCGTTTATGATTGGGGTTCTGGCTTTGTCTACTGGATTAGCAAAATTTTTAATATCCCTTGCAGCATACAAAAATTATGACAAATCTGATTTCTATCTTTGGCTCTAGTGGTTTTATAGGAGATCAATTCGTTTACTCTTATGGAGGTTATCCTGTTGCAAGAAATGGTGATTCTCCTTTGCATGATAGCGATGTTTTATATTTAATTAGTACAAATCATAATTACAATATTTTTGATAATCCATTTATAGACATAAAAACCAACTTAATTAAATTAGTACAAGTATTAGAACGTTTTAAGGAATTATGTCCCAACAATGTTTTTAATTTTATAAGCTCTTGGTTTGTATACGGAGATACAGAGTATCCTGCAAAAGAAGATAGTTACTGCAACCCTAAAGGCTTTTACTCAATAACTAAAAGAACAGCGGAACAACTGATAATCTCTTACTGCAATACATTTAATTTAAATTATAGAATACTAAGACTATGTAATGTATATGGAGAGCATGCTACTAATGTTTCTAGTAAAAGAAACGCATTGCAATTTATGATAAAACAGATAATTGATAATAAAGACATTAAATTATATAATGGAGGATCTGACGTTCGTGATTTTATGCATGTAGAAGATGTTTGCAGGGCTATAAAATTGTGTGTTGACAAAGCATCAAAAAATACAATAATAAATATCGGGAGTGGGATACCTCAAGATTTTAAATCTATAATGGAATATACGAAGATGAAAACAAACTCTAGATCTAACTTTATTGATATTGAACCTCCTGAGTTTCATAAGATTGCACAAGTCAAAGATATGTTTTTAGATGTGAACAAATTAAAAAGTCTAGGTTTTGAACAGCAAATCTCTATACATGATGGCATAGATAGAATTTGCAAATATCATGAATAATAATTATACAACCTTTTCGGGTGACAATCCGTTTGCAACGCAAGCAAAAATGCTACTGCATTTAGATAAGCTACATCAGTATACTACTCACGGTGATACTGATTGTCCTATTTTTATGGAAGTAGGTCTGACAGATAAGTGCAATATGGCCTGTTATTGGTGCATTACAGAATTAGGGAGAGATAATAAAGCTGGATTGCACATCAGTATAGATGCTCTTAAAAAGTATTTTATAGACTTTGCTAACATGGGAGGTAAAGCTGTAACATTTGCTGGTCAGGGTGAACCTACATTTTATCCTCACTTTGAAGAGGCTGTTATATCAGCCAAAAAAGCTGGTCTAGAATTAGGAATGATGACCAATGCTGTATTCAAAACTAAATACTGTCAATTGATAGCCGAAAACTTTAACTGGATTCGTATTTCTCTTGACACCTTAGATGAACAAAAATACAAAGAATGGAAAGAGGTTGATGGTGTTAAGGTTATTAAAAGAAATATTGAAACAATGCGTGGAATGGGTGATTGTCGTATTGGTATTAATTGTAATGTTGGTCCTAATATCTCTATGCGACATGCTGAGGATTTAGTTAATTGGGTAAATGAAAGTGATAATATATCATATTTACAATTTAGACCTATCCTTCCAAGATTTTACAAAGAAGCGGAAACAGCATATAAAGAAACTGGCACAGCAGAAATTAATATAGAAGTGTGGGATTATCTAGACCATCTGCCTAAAGAACAAATGAAAAAGATCAACCTCAGTGATGATAAACGAAGAGACTTACAAAACGGTACAGCATTTTCTTTTAGAAGTTGTGAGGGTCATTTTTTTGAACCAATATTAACAGCGGCAGGAGATGTAAAAGTTTGCACATATCATCCTGACGACCCCAAATTATCATTCGGTAATATTAATACAGATTCCTTTAAAGATATTTGGCAGTCAGAACAACGTAAAGAAGCAATAAAATATGTTAGATCTCTGAATTATAAAGAAAAATGTCAGGTGTGTTGTAAATTATGTGAACCAAATAAGTTATTGGATTTTATTAATCATCCAGAAGAAACTCAGGATAAAAATTTCTTATGAGTAAAACCAATAAAGTAGCTTGTTTTTACACATCGCTAAAAAATAATGAGGGGACTATGGCATTTACAGAACAATGCTATCCTATGATTGATTATTGGAAGAAAAGCTGGGAAACAAATGGATGGGAAGCTTTTGTTTTAAGCGAAGAAGATATTGAAAAAGACGAGGATTATTTTACTCTAAAATTTGATAAGTTCGAAGAATCTAATTTATGTAAATACACTATAGACTGGGACTGTGAATATTCTAGATCATGTTATCTTAGATGGTTAGCTTATCATCAGTTTGCTAAAAAACACGGAGACATTTTTTGGTGTGATTATGATATTATTAATTATGGGTTAAGTCCATATAATAGAATTTTACCAAATCATGCGCTTATAGGCTGTAATTCAGCAGGCAGAATGGTCGATCCTTTTGGTCAAAAGATTATAAACACATTCATTGAAGTAGAAAATGAAGAATATGATTTTAAGACTTTAGCGAAAATTATTAACTTCCATGATGATCGTGTGAAAATTAGTGATATGTTTATTACACAAAATCTTGCTAAGATAAGATTGTCTAAACCACATTTAGGTCGAGTCGCTAATGAAACCATTGTAGGTTCGCAGGAGTTACCCTTCTTAATTCATTACCATAATGGCATTTACAATAAACCAAGACCAAAAGAAAAACAACTAACAGACTTTTCACCTCTGCTATTTAAACCAAATGATGATAAGTATTCTAGATTAGAATGTATAAAAATTCTAGAAAAACAACACGGACTTGAACACTATGGATGATATAGAAACATTTTTAAAAAAGAACGAAGTCCCAGACAGTTTCGATGAAGCTTTCTATATGGAGCGTTATGAAAAAGTATCAAGCTATTATGAACCATATTGTTCGGAAAATGGGATTACGGATAAACAAAGACTTTATCATCATTATATATATTACGGCCAACAGATGGGTTTTCAACCACACCCTCGTAAACAAATAAAACAATATGAAGAATTTGACGCAGAAATATTAAATGAGCCAATATCTCTGGTTGTTGGATGCAAAGACAGAGAAAATATGTTGAGTGTTAGTTTAAGGTCTTGGATTTTACATGACATTATTAAAGAAATTATTATCGTAGATTGGGGTTCTAAAAAAAGTTTAAAACATTTAGAAAAGGTAGATCCTCGAATCAGAGTTATCCGTGTTGCTAAAAGAAAATACTATAATGCAAGCAAGCCTATTAATATGGCTATCAAGACAGCTAAACATGACAAGATTTTAAAAATGGATGTAGATTACATTCTTAATCCTTATCTACCACTAGCTAGTTTGATAGATATAAAAAAGGGAGAGTTCGTAGCAGGTGACTGGAGACAGCGACATTTTGATAATCGTCTAGGTTTTATTCAAAATCTAAACGGTATAATTTGCTCTCATAGAGATTTATTTATAAAAGCTGGGCTGTATAACGAAAAAATTAATAATTATGGCAGAGAAGATTGTGAGATGTTTGAACGTCTTGAAGCGGCTGGTGGTATTAGAAAACATATAGCATTTTCCAAAGATCATGTTCCTGTATATCATAATCCACACAATGTAAAAGTCAGAGGCAGAAACAGACCAAACCCAGACGTTATATCTACAATGATGTACTTTGAAAAGAAGTTTGGAACTAAAAACTTTGAATTAATAATAAATGTTTATAGAGACAAAGATCCCAAGAGACGAAAAGAAATACTTGATTGCTTAAAACAGAACTTAAAAAATAAATACATAGAACATGTTCATATATTTCTTGAGGATTATGGATCTGGAATCTGGACACAGAAAAAATTTCCAGAATTTTATAGAATTTTAAACAAATATAAAAACAAGATTACTGTCATAAATGTGGACAAGCGTGTATCTTTTAGAAGAATTTTTGATTACTGTAACGAGAACATATCTAATAAACAATGTATAGTAGCTAATAATGATATATTGTTCACGAATGATTTGGGTAAGATAAGAGGGGTTAAACCTCATGACTTTATAGCTCTAACCAGACATGAAGGTGATAAGCTAATCAAAAACACTAATAGAGAAGCATTTTGTTCACAAGACGCTTGGATTTTCACTAGTCCAATGGTTGACGATTTAGAAGATATTAAAGACGACACGCTGATTGGCACATTCTTTTCAGATCATATTATAAACTATATGCTGTATCGTGGTCATCAATATAATGCTTGGAATATATGTAAAGATATAAAAATTATACATATGCACGAACATGGTACGCCTGACCATAAGAAGTATACAAAGCGTGAAGGAGAAGCAATAAAAAATGAATACTGCAATAAATATGGAGATGATGAGTTCTTGCAAATGTTAGTGGCGACAGAAATAGAAGACTACTATCAATCTGAAAAATCTAATTACTTTATTACATGGCCTGATTTTGAATTAAATGATTATAAGTACTGACCATAAAATTATATATCTTTCTAACTGTAAGTGCGCCAGTAGTTGCATTAGACAAAGATTTATGCCTATTAATAATAAAAAACTTGTGGAGAAAGTTCAAAATTGCGGACTAGGCAATCCACATATGCCATATTCCAAAGTTTTAAAAGCTTTAGAACAGGAAAATATAGATACTGATGGATTCTTTCTTTTCTCAACTATCAGAAATCCTTGGGAAAGGATAGTAAGTTTATATAAATACGCCAAACCTGATAAAAACGGTGTGCCTTTTTGGAGTACAAAATTTGGAGTCGAACGTATTGAGGGTACAGAATGTAATTTTGAAGATTTTGTGCTACATGGTTTATACTTCAATTACAATAGAACTGCTGGCTCATTTGTTTTTGCTTGTAGAAATGTACAAGATATGTTTGGTGAAGACTATAGTAAATTTAAATTATATAAAAGTGAAGAACTAGATATAAACAAAATCATGGATGATATAAATGATCCTAGTCTTGAGAATAAAGTAGACAGAGCAGAGTTAAAAATTGTAGACTCTAATCAATGGCATGTTACTAAACCAAAACGAGACAGCGAAAATTATAGAGAATATTATAATGATGATCTGCGAGACATAATAGCAAATCACTACAAGCTAGACATAGAGATAGGAGAATATAAGTTTTGATAGTATCACACTCTAATAAATTTATATATATAAAAGGAGTAAAAGTTGCTAGCACTTCTACGGAAATATTCTTTGAACAATTTTGTAACGAAAAAGACATAATAGGATACAGAGGTAAACACCCTATTCCAGATGGTTGTGAGTGGTACAATCACATGAACCCTCAACAAATAAAGGAAAAACTAAACAATGACCATGTATGGAAAGAATATTTTAAATTCGGCTGCATTAGAAATCCTTGGGATAGGGTTGTGTCTGAGTACTTTTGGTTAAAAGAAAAACTTAAGTATGATCCGTACTGGTATAAAAGAACAGACAAATGGAAACTGGAAGTTGAGATGCTTGTAAAATTACCATTTGAAGATTATTGTACACAACGGACAATAAGACAGAGTTTTTTCTGTTTAAGTCTATATAAGTTCTATCGATTAGATAAATATCATATAGATTTTTTTATAAGATTTGAACACCTATATGACGACATACAGATTGCTTGCGATAAGCTTTCGTTAAATTGTGATATATCAACACTACTACACCAACAAAAATCAAACCATAAACACTATACAGAATATTATACAGATGAGACAAGAAACCAAATAGCCAAAACGTATAAAGACGATATAGACTTTTTTAATTATAAATTCGGTGACTACACCTATGATTAGTGCATGGTATTGGAATAACGATTTAGATTATCTAAACTTTGGAGAACATATAAATTGGTTGTTGTTAGATTATTTTAATATTGATTGGCAACCATTAATACTTAGAGATACAAAAACACACACTAAAGATTGTATCCTTATAGTCGGTTCTGAATTACACAAGTCTGCAATATCTCAGTTAAGCAAATGTGTTGACAACATACACGTTTGGGGTCAAGGAAAAGGTCATGGTGAGTGCTTTGATTATAAAAATTACAACATTATACCCCATTTAGTTAGAGGTGAATTAACTAGAGATGAATTAAATTTACCTCAAGATACTCCTATAGGAGATCCGGGATTCGCCTTGCCTGCAATACAACAAATTGCTGATCATCCTAACGATAAAATATTGTACGTCCCGCACCATACACATAGACAAAATCTAAAACCTAAACGCAGACATCTAAAGTATGATGAATATGTAGATATTATATTTCACAAAAATCAATTTATACCAACTTTATATAAAATTGTAAATAGTAGATTTGTTATCACTACATCATTGCATGTATCTATAGTTTGCATGGCTTATGGTACTCCGTTTATGATTTATTTAAGACATGATGAAGGAATGAATTTTCCAAATAAATGGAAAGATGTATACGATTCTCTTGACATAAATCTCAAAGCGTGCTACAATATACAAGACGGCATGAAGTGGTGGCAAACAAATGTTCAAAATGCTACTATCCCAAATCCTAGTAACATATTAAAAACATTTCCTCATGAACTCTAAAACAAGACCAAGTTGGACAGACTATTTTTTAGGAATTGCAAAAGTTGCATCTCAACGCAGCCATGATATTCATACTAAACATGGTTGTGTAATTACAGATCGTAATCATAGAATTTTAGGCGTTGGTTATAATGGCTTCCCTAGAGGTATGGATGACACAAAATTACCGACATCTCGTCCAGAAAAATATTGTTGGATAATCCATGCCGAAAGAAATGCTTTGTCTAATTGCGTGGTGCGTCCAGACGATGGTGTGGCGTATGTCACTGGACAATGTTGCAATGATTGTATCAAAGCTCTTTGGCAAGAGGGTATCACCGAAGTGCATATGATTGACGGACATGGTACACAATTATTTGATAATGCTGAGAAAAAACATTTTGACTTGTTTGTAAAGTCTACTAATATAGGTATATTCTATGAAACACCCGATCTGTCATGGATAAGTAACATTTGATAATTAGGTAATGGGTGTATATAACAACATGCAAACACAACAGAAGACAGTTATTGCTATGGCAACACCTGCGAAAAACACACTCTCAATACTAATTGATCAACTCTCTGATCAATTTTTTCTTTTTAAATAAGTCAAAGGAAGATTATGTCTGCTCTTAATGAATTAAAAAACTATACGTTTGTTAGTAAATATGCTCGATGGATTGAAAGTGAAAACCGCAGAGAGACTTGGAAAGAAGCGGTTGATCGTGTGAAAAGTATGATGCATTCTTATTACAAAGATAAAGATATTTCAGAGCAAATTGATTGGGCTTATGAGTTAATGTTGCAAAAAAAGGTGCTTGGCAGTCAAAGGGCGTTACAATTCGGTGGTGAACCTATTTTAAAAAGACATGCTAAAATTTATAATTGCACAAGTTCTCATTGTGATCGTTTAAGGTTTTTCCAAGAGTGCTTCTGGCTTCTGTTATGTGGAAGCGGGACGGGTTTTAGTGTTCAAAAGCACCATATAGCAAAACTACCTAATTTAATCTCAAAACCTAAAGACACAGATAATGGTGTTAAGTATGTTATCGAAGACAGTATTGAAGGTTGGGCAGACGCTTTGGGTGTATTACTAAGTTCTTACTTTAATAAGCCTTCAGAATCAAAATTCGCTACCTATAAAAGTCAATATATCGTTTTTGATTACAGCAATATTCGTGAGAAAGGCTCTACTCTTTCGTCTGGTGTAGGAAAGGCTCCGGGTTTTGAACCTCTGCAAAATGGGTTAGAAAAAATACGATCAATTTTACAAAAGTGTGTAGAAAATGAACAGAAAAAACTTAGACCTATCGATGCTTACGATATTATTATGCACTCAAGTGATGCTGTATTATCTGGTGGTGTTCGCAGAAGTGCGTCGTTAGCATTATTTAGTGCTGATGATGAAGCAATGGCCAAAGCCAAAACAGGCAACTGGTACATCGATAATCCTCAAAGAGCAAGAAGTAATAATTCAGCATTGCTAATTAAAAACGAAATATCATACGAACAATTTGAGTCCCTTATGGAGTCTGTTAAAGAGTTTGGTGAGCCCGGTTTTATCTGGAGCGACTCAACAGAAATGACTTTTAATCCATGCGTTGAGGTAGGCATGTGGCCTGTAGACGAAGAAACTGGTAAGTCTGGATGGCAGGGTTGTAATCTTTCGACTGTCAATTGTTCATCAGTAACAGATGAAGAAGACTTTTTAGAAAGATGTAAGGCAGCAGCAATGATCGGTACTTTGCAAGCAGGTTTTACCGATCTAGAATATCTGGGAGATATTAGTAAAAAGATTTTTGATAGAGAAGCATTATTGGGAGTGTCTTTAACAGGTATTATGGAGAAGCACGACTTGGTGTTAACCGAAAAGGTTTTAAAACAAGGAGCAAAGGTTGCTGTAGATACGAATAAAAAGCTATCTAAAACGATAGGAATTCGTCAAGCAGCTAGAGTGACATGCTTAAAGCCAGAGGGAACTTCCAGCTCGATGCTAGGAACATCTTCAGGTATCCACCCACACCATGCTAAAAGATACATCAGACATGTGCAAGCTAATATTTTAGAGCCTCCGTATCAGTATTTTAAAAGCTACAATCCACTAGCATGTGAAAAGTCAGCTTGGTCTGCTAATGATACAGATGAGGTCGTGAAATTCCCTATAGAAGTGCCTGACGGTTCTAAATTAAGAAATCAGTTGCCAGCAGTTGATATGCTAACTATTGTAAAAGACACACAAAAGAACTGGGTTCAGTCTGGGAAGAATAGATCATTATGCACTCAAGAATATCTCAGCCATAATGTTAGTAATACGGTTACAGTTCGTCCAGATGAATGGGCTGATGTTAGTAAGTATATTTATGATAACCGTAAGTTTTTTGCTGGTATAAGTTTAATTCCACAAAGTGGTGATAAAGATTATCGTCAAGCCCCATTTACTACTGTATATACAAGTAGAGAAATCTCTAAAGAATATGGTGAAGCATCTATTTGGTGTTCTGGTTTAATTGAATTAGGATTGAATGCATTCGATAATAACCTATGGGCTGCTTGTGACTATATAACATTAAAACAAGACACAGATGCAGATACTGAAGATAAGAAATTATTTTCAATTAAAATGCAACGATTTGCTAAAAAGTATTTTGATAGCGATATTAAAAGACTTACATATTGTATGAAAGATGTTTATAATTGGAAAATCTATACAGATTTATTTGATAGTTATAGTAAGGTTGATTACACTCAACTGTTAGAAACAGAGGACAATACGACAGGAATAGAGGAAATTAGCTGTTCAGGAGGCGCCTGTTTGATTTAACTTTGTTCTGAGGTTTTGAATGAAAAAAAATAGACAAAAAACGAAAACAGTTTCTAATATCCAAAAACCCCCGGTGAGAAAGATCTTATGTAAAAATAAACTTAAACCTAAGACTATTCATCAGGCTAGCTACATTAGGTCTATGGCTGAAAATGTTATGACATTTTGCCACGGTCCTGCTGGTAGTGGTAAAACACATATTGCAATTGGATTAGCCTTGGAGTACCTTCTTCAAGACAAAATTGAAAAAATTGTGATTACCAGACCAATTGTGGAAGCTGGTGAAAAGTTAGGTTTTCTTCCGGGAACAGCGGAAGAAAAACTTAATCCATATTTACTACCTATTTTTGATGAGATAAATCATTTTATTAGCTACTCTGATCTATCATACTTAAAGAACGAAAAGAAAATATCTGTCGTACCTTTAGCTTTGATGAGAGGTCGTAGTTTTCATAATAGCTTTATCGTTGCTGACGAATGCCAGAATGCGTCATACGATCAGCTTAAAATGCTTTTGACTAGAATTGGCCATGACAGTAAAATGGTATTAACTGGTGATACAACACAATCTGACTTGCAATCGTTTAAACAAGGTGGTTTTATCCATCTTATGGGAATGCTTGAAGGTCTAGATAAAATATCTATGATGAATCTAGAATGTGCCGATATTATTAGAAATCCTATTATATCATCTATTGTTCATAGAATTAAATATCATGAAGACCAACAATTATAAATGTTTAGTTCTAAATAGTGACTACAGCCCACTAACCATAGTCAGTTGGGAAAAGGCTATGGTGTGGGTTTTTAGAGAACGTGGTAGTAATTCTGTAGATATCTTAGACTATCATAGAGATGATTATATCGTAGGAGCAAGTAGGCTTTACCCAATTCCTGCTGTTGCTAAAACAAACTTCTTTTATAAAAAGTTTAATCAAAGTGTTAAATTTACTAGAAAGAACCTATTCTTACGAGATAGTTATACTTGTCAATATTGCGGTATCAAAAAAGAATTAAAATATCTAACATACGACCACATTATACCAAAAGCACAATGGGGTAAATACCCAAAAGATCAAACAGGAACCAACTGGACAAACGTAGTAACTGCCTGCAAACAATGTAATAGTAAAAAAGGAGGAAGAACGCCAAAACAAGCTAGTATGCCGCTGCAAAACTTAGCTACAGAACCATCAAATAACGAAAAATACTTGCCTGTAGTGGATCGTATTATTACTATATCAGACATTCCAGAAGAATGGATGCTGTACTTACCTAAAAGATATTTAGAACTATGCCAATCTATACATATGTCTGTGAGAAATGTGAACGTAAAATAGAATTGATTGCTCATCACTCGAAATATCAAAAGACTATTGAATGCGATAAGTGTGGTACAGAATGTCAGAGATCGCTACAGGATGATTTACCTTCAGGATTTGTTACATTATCAGATGGCGAATTAAAGCTAGGACATCTAGCCAAGAGAAATTCTGAAAAATTTAGTGATGACTATAAAGCACAGTTAAAACGAAAGCATTATGATTATCAAGAACCAATTTCTCCTAAAGAGTTGCCTAAAGGCATGACGAGAATACCCAAACAACCAAAGATTAAATGGACAAAGGATTAAAATGGAAAGCTTTAGAGTTAAAAAAGAAATGCCTAATTACACAAGTGCATACTATACTGTTATTGGTAATCACGATTATTTAGATGATAATAGCAATCCAATGCTTAATGATTTAGATGATGGCAAAGTAATGGCGGAGAAAATTATTTACAATGATGGCAGGGAAGCTTTTTACGTTAAAGTTGGAACATATGGTAAATTATATAATCCTATAGGTATGTTTTCAGAAGGTCGTATCAAAAAGTATATGGCTAAGTTTGGTAAAAAAGAGTGGACACTTAAAAAAGTAAACCCAAAAGTATTCGAATATTATGTGTCATTTTTAAGAACAAAGAATTTAGCATGGTTTAACAACGCAGAAAGGGAAATGGAATGAAAAAATTATCTCGTGTAAAGGAATATGCAGCTAGGTATCTGCATAAGGACTGCTCGATGTCTTTCAAAGAAATAGCTAAAGAGCTAGCAGTTACAGAAGAAACTGTTAAAAATACTTTAGAAATTGAAACGAAGGAATCACCTTTAAAAACAGTTACATCTAAGACCTCAGATTTTATTAATGAAACGTCTATGAAGGGAACTCAAAGTGTCATGATTATGACAGAAGGAGCATCTCAGCAATTAGACGGAATTTCAGAAACACATAGATCAGCACCAAACACAAAATACGAAAATGTCATCAGAAAAGCCCGCGAATAAATATTTGTCAAAATATTCTAATGGTAAAGAGGTTTCCGATGCACAATATATTACAGAAATAATATGTGAGCATAAGGCCCTTTTAGAGAAAAAAGATTTACACTATAAGTTCTGGCAAAATAAAGAATGGTCAAAATTTTATAGGGATCAAATATCATCATCACATAAACTGCTTAAAAAGTATAGTGCAAAATCCATTATAGCAGCTTTAAAAGATGAAAAATCTAAAAGAATTTTCTCTCTAAGGGCTCCTTCTTTACCTCCCTTAATTAAAAAACATGAACAGCTAATTAGTTCGCAGAATACAGAATTAAAACTAAAAATAGAAAGAAAAGAAAATTCGACTTATCGAAAGAACGACAACAAAGGTATACTATCGAAATTAGAGGATTTAGATAATGAGCGTTAAAGAAGAGGTGAACAAGAGTTTTGGTGATGGTATTGTATTATCAGCAAACGCAGTTCTAGATACTAAACTTTTAAATGTTCCTGTGGGGCCATCTCTAGATATTGTTTTAAATGGTGGTGTTCCAGAAGGTAGCTTTGTTATATTCACGGGACAGCCTAAATGTGGAAAGACCACAACCTCTTTATACTTAGCAGCTAATGCTCAAAAACCAGAGTATGCTTATGGGTCATTTAAAGACGGCAGGGAAGTCTATTATCTTAATATTGAGGGCAGATTAAAGAAAAGAGATTTAGAAGGTATTCCCCATATTAATAAAGATAAATTTCATATTATTGGTTCGCAACAAGGTAAAATTCTACATGCTGAAGAATATTTACAAATTGCTGAAAAAATTATTAATCAAGTTCCCGGATCTGTTGTAATCATTGATTCATATTCAGCCCTATGTACAGAAGCCGAAATTACATCCGATATGAGTAAAATGCAAAGAGCAGATGGCGCAAAGCTGTTAGCTAAATTTTGCAGAAAAGTGGCTAACGTTATCCCCGTTAATAAGAATATTGTAATTGGTATTACTCACCTAATGGGTAATCCTACAGGATACGGTGCTGAATTTAAAGAAAAGTCTGGTCAAGCAGTAGCTTATCAAACAGATATCAAATTACGGGCTAAAAGATTTACTCCGTGGTTAGTAGGAAAAGATAACACTCAAATAGGTCAAGAAGTAGAATGGCAAGTCATAACTTCTGCTCTAGGCTCTCCCGGAGGTAATATCAAAAGCTATATAAGATATGGAACAGGTATTGATAAACACATGGAGTTATTTAATCTTGCTGTGGATATCGGTATAGTAGCTAAAGGTGGTGCTTGGTATACGTTTACATGCTTACCTGATAGCCCTAAATTCCAAGGTGCTGAAAAAGCTAGAGACTTTTTAGTCTCTCAACCAGAATTATATGATAGTTTGTGGAAAGAAGTTAAAGACACTATGGGACTCAAATGAATGTTACTGACTTAAATGGTAATATAAACAAATGGCATTTGTCTGGTTATATAGCTAAGGGGTCTATGACAAAAAAATCTAGCTTGCATTTGAAAGCTAGACAGCTTATTAAAGATTGTCATCCTACACTACAGATTTTAGAAGAAGTGCCGATAAAACCCAGACGCTCAGAGACATTATACTTAGACTTTTATCTACCTTTAATTAAAACATGTGTAGAAGTTCATGGAGAACAACACTATAAGTTTGTTGCTTTTTATCATACTAATAAATTAAGTTTTTTTAAACATAAAAAGAGAGATCAAGAAAAAAAAGATTGGTGCGAACTCAATGACATATCTATTATAGAATTGTCATATGAAGAAGAATTAGAAGAATGGAAGAGAAAAATCAATGATACATAGTCCTAGCACTGCTAAAGAAGAACTTCATAATTGGGATAATCTTTTAGATGAATATGAACATAGCGTAGGCTTACCATTATATCATGCAAAAGGATTAAATGAAACAGATCTACAACAGTATTTAATTATGAATAGAAATCAATTAGAAAAATTAGGCCCTCAAGAATGTGCAGAGATAGCATATATATTAGGTCAGTTTTCTTTTCATACTCAAAGAACAGCAAACAGAGAAACAGCTAGATTTAATTGGGCTGATGAAACTATTAAAGAAGTTATTGCTGATGAAATTAATAATTACAAAGGCTATGGCTACGTAGAAAAATCTATGCAAGCAATTAAGCATAATGAGAAAGCTAACAAGCTTAATAAAATTAAAAAATACGCAAAACAAAGAGTAGACAGATTGTGTTATCTATCTAATAGTATTAAAAACCTTTCAGATATTTTATTATCAATTCAAAGAGCAAAGATGGTGAAACAAAATGGATGATCTTAATCAGTTAAGCGATGAGCAATTAGACGTTATGATTCAAATGTTACAAAAAACTTTGAGTTCTAGAAGCACTGAAAAAAAACCAGCGGACGAACGTCCAAACAAGTTTTTAGAAATGGCTGAGTTCTCAATGCATAAGGCTGACTCTATTATAGATAAGAAGTTGGCTGTTCAACCTCTGACTCCTAGAACTAGAAAGTTCACTACTATAAAAGTTAGATGCAGAGTTTGTGGTAAGGAAGAAGAGATAAATCCAGCGTTATTGGCTTCAGAAAAGCAAAGATATAAGTGTAACACATGTTCATCGATTGCGGGTTAGAATGAAACTTTCAGATAGTGCAGCGGAACGAGCCGTTTTGTCGGGTATCTTCAATTATGGGGAAGATGTCTATTTTGATATTTGCGACTTGGTGCAAGAACAATCTTTCACGATAGACAGCAATGTTTATCTGTATAAATGTTTTAGGCACATTTTTACTAATAATCAAAATCCTAAGCTAGATGTAGCTTTAGTATTATCAGCGGCAGAAGAACTGTCTTTGTCTAAGATATTAACTACAAAAGAAGAAATACAACATCTTCAGGCTATCATTAATTTCCCTGTAGATAAAGGCAATCTTAGAAAATTTGCGTCTAAGATTAAGAAGTTAGAGATCGCTAGATTATTACAACAACAACTCGAAGAAGCGAAAGATAAAGTTCTTAAAATCAGCGGTAATGAATCTATTGGAAATATCGTAGGTATTGCTGAAGACATTATCTTTAATTTTACATCAATGTTAAACGACACTGAGGACGCTCCTACAGAACTTGGTAAAAATATTGAAGATTACATTAAAGATATTATAGAAAACCCTATAGATCAGATAGGTATTCCTACAGGCTTTCCCGTATATGATAAATCTATTGGTGGCGGCTTAAGAAAAAGCACTGTCAACGTAATTGCAGCAAGACCTAAAACCGGTAAAACTTTATTGGCAGATAATATGAGTTACAATATTGCTGCTCACTGTGATGTTCCAGTACTTAATCTAGATACAGAAATGACTAGAGAAGACCATATAAATAGAACATTAGCTATGATGACTGATGTAGAAATTAACGAAATAGAAACAGGTAAATTTTCTCAATCTCCCACTAAAACAGATAAGATCACAAAATCTGTAGGTAAATTAAAAAACCTTAAAATTTTCCACAAGTCTATAGCAGGCAAACCTTTTGAAGATCAGTTGTCTTTAGTTCGTCGATGGTTAATTAAAGATGTGGGATTGAATGAGGACGGCACGGCTAAAGACTGCGTTATATTTTATGATTATTTAAAACTGATGGATAGTCAAGGTATGAGTCAAGATATGAAAGAATATCAAGTTCTTGGTTTTATGATGACTCAATTACATAATTTTGCTACGAAATATAAAGTACCTGTTGTAGCTTTTGTTCAGTTGAATAGGGATGGTATTACTAAAGAAACCACAGATACCGCTAGTGGTTCTGATAGAATTATATGGCTCTGTAGTAACTTTACTATTTTTAAAAGAAAAACAGATGAAGAGATAGCAGAGGATGGTCCTGCTGCTGGGAATAGAAAATTACTGCCTGTAATCAGTAGACATGGTGGTGGCTTAGACGATAATGATTACATTAACTGTCACATGGAAGGACAGTTTGCTAAAATTAAAGAAGGTAAAACCAGATTGGAGTTAATGAAATCTGATGACAGCAGCAACGACATACAGGAGTACATTGGTGACAACCAAGAAGAGATTCCCTTCGGTTGATCAAAACAAACTGAAAGTTTTGTGTGATGTCTTATGTGACAAAATTACAGACTTATTAGACTATTTTGATATAGACTATAAAGAAAATGGCAAGATGATCACAATGGCTTGCCCTATTCATGATGGCGATAATACATCTGCTATTAATATTTATCATGAAGGAGACATGTATAGAGGTAATTGGAAGTGTAGAACGCATAATTGTGAAGAATGTTTTAAAGGTTCTATCATTGGATTTATCAGAGGTGTGCTATCAAACAGACAAAAGAACTGGATGAAGCCCGGTGATGAAATGGTGTCTTTCAAAGAGGTTCTAGATTTCTGCACCAAGTTTACAAACCAGACACTAGAAGATATTAAGATAAATGAAGTTCATACCAATAAGAAAAACTTTACAAATGTTATTAACAATATCTCTAACAAACAAGAAAAACATTTAACATACATTAGCCGTAAACAAATTAGATCATCACTAAAAATACCTTCTAAATATTATATTGACCGTGGTTATTCGTCAGGAATCTTAGATAAATATGATGTCGGGAACTGTACTAGACCTAAAAGAGAAATGTCTGGCAGGATAGTTGTTCCAATTTATAATCCAGAATACAACAATATGATTGGGTGTTCTGGTAGAAGTGCTTATAATAAGTGCGACAAATGTGGAGGATTCCATGACCCATTGAAGGATTGCCCATCTGCTGAAAATTTATGGAAATATTCAAAATGGAAACATAACTCTGGATTTAAAGCTCAAGATCATTTATATAATTTTTGGTTTGCGAAAGAAAATATTATTAAGTCATCTTTTGCTATTATACTAGAAAGTCCCGGCAATGTTTGGAAATTAGAAGAAAATGGTATACATAATAGTGTAGCTATTTTTGGAACTAATTTAAGTGCTAGACAAAAACTATTACTAGATAGCTCTGGTGCTATGAGTTTAATTATAATTATGGATAATGATGAAGCTGGTCAAAGAGCAGCACAAAAGATTATAGAGAAATGCGACAGAACATATAACACGTATTCTTTAAAAATTAATCAAAACGACATTGGGGATATGTCTCCTGACGAAATACAGAATCAAATAGTTCATAAAATAAAGGGATTGCCTATATGATTATTGCTTTTGCTGGAAGAAAACAATCTGGTAAGACCACCTCCTGTGAATTTGTTCAAAGCCTATTCGCAAACAAAGAAATAAAAACATACAACTTTGCAGATCCTCTGAAACAATTATGTTTAGATGTTTTAGGACTAAAGTATGAACAGTGTTATGGAACAGACGATAACAAAAACGAATTTGTAGACTGTTATTACAATAAACAACAAATGACTGCTAGAGAAGTTCTACAATACGTTGGCACAGATATATTTAGAACTATGCAGCACAATGTTTGGTCATCAGCGACTATTCGATTGATACAAAAAGACAAGCCGGATATTGCTTTAGTAGCTGATTGTCGATTCCCGAACGAGGTTGAGGCTGTTAAAAATGCTGGTGGTATAGTAGTAAAACTTAATAGAAACCTTTATGAGTCTACACATGCAAGCGAAACGGCTCTAGATGACAACAACTATGACCAATCTAATTTCGATCTAGTGATTGCTAACCTTGAGGGAAGCATTGAAGAAAAGAATAATATCATTAAAAACTTTCTAGCACACAAAGGAATATTACAATTATAATCACATATTTCCGCAGTTCGTCTTACAACACACATAATATGTGCGAACAGCAATACTTTTTCGACTATGTATTAGGTTATAGACAGCCATCAAACAAAAAAGCTGACAAAGGGACTATAGTACATAAAGCTTTAGAAATATTAGCCTTTATCAAGTTCACTGAGCAAAAGGGTGAATCAAGTTTCATTGATGATATTATAGGTGAAGTGAATGTTGGTAACTATAATGTAGATAAAATTATTAAACAGGTATACACTTATTATACAGACAACTTTGATCATCACGAGTGGACTGAGAAAGATTTTAAGGATTGCTATAAATGGACTTATAAAGCAATTAATTACGCTGACGGTATGTTTGATCCAAGAAATCGTAATATCTTATATCCTGAACAGCGTTTCGACATAACTATAGATAAACCTTGGGCAAAATATGATTATGGTGATTTAAAAGGCCAATTAGCAATGAAGGGTACTATAGATTTAATAACCAGACCTAGTGAAGATACTTTAGAAATTATTGACTGGAAAACAGGACGCAGACTAGATTGGGCTACTGGACAAGAAAAAACACAAGAGAAGTTAGAAACAGATCCTCAACTTATGATTTATTTCTATGCTGCTAAAAAACTATATCCCGAAATTAAAAACTGTATAGTAACTATATTTTTTATTAATGATGGTGGACCTTTTAGTGTGAGTTTTAATGATAGCGACGTACATGCAACAGAAGATCTAATTAGAGAAAAATTCTCACATATTAAAAAGTGCAAGCTGCCTAAACTCAGTAAAAGCTGGAAATGCACAAAACTGTGTATGTATGGCAAAACAACGTTTGAAAACACTCGAATACCGGCAATATCTGAATATAGAGATCGTCAGTGCTGTAATGTTGGAGAGACTATGACTATGTGTGAACAGGTTAAACATGACATTCAGCTGAAAGGCATAAAAGAAGTGGTTGACGAATACACTGTTCCCGGTTATAATGTAGGACATTACCAAGCACCCGGAAGTACGGAATGAAGAAATATACCCCCTTGCATGTGCATACGCACTACTCATTATTGGACGGTCTTAGTAAACCAGAAGATATTGCACAACGATGTAATAAATTAGAAGTCTCTAGTTGTGCCATCACAGATCATGGCACTATCTCTGGATGTATTCAATTTTATTCTACGATGAAAAGTCATGGCATTAAACCAATCTTAGGTACGGAGTTATATCTTTGTGAGAATTCTCCTGAAGTCAAAGATACTAACAATAAAAAACTATCTCATATTGTTCTTTTAGCCAAGAACTTACAGGGTTGGAAAAATTTAATTAATATTGTTTCTCATTCTAATAAACCAGAACATTATTATTATAAACCAAGACTTGATCTCAATAGCTTGTATGAATTAGTAGATGGTAATATCATTTGTCTTTGTGGACATCCCGGTTCGTATTTAGCTAATCAAATTTATCAAGAAGGAAAATTCGTTAATGATCGTACTATAGAATCAAAAGTTAAAGAACTACAAGAAATTTTTGGTAAGCAAAATACATTTGTAGAAATTCAACTTAATGATCAGACTAATGAGTATCAACAAAATGTTGGATTAAAACTCAGAGATTTTTGTAAGTCTAGAGATATTCAAACAATGGCTAGTCTAGATGCCCATTACTGTGAATCTCAAGACAGTGCGGATCAACGAATACTATTATGTAGTAATCTCAAACTTACTTTGCCTCAAGTCGCATCTAAAATGAGTAATGATGAAAACTTTAGCATGAGCAGTTTCTTTAAATCAGATCAATATCACATATTATCTCATGAAGAAATGCATCAGGTTAATACTGAACAAGAGATAGAGAATACTAATTTGATAGACGGTATGTGTGAAGAGTATGAAATATTAAACAAGCCAGTACTGCCTAACTTTAGTTGTCCTAATAATTTAACACCTGATGAATATTTAAGACAACTGTCTCGTGATGGCTGGAAAGATAAAATTCAAGGCAATGTTGATAATCAAAACCAACAAGAATATGTAGATCGTATTAAATATGAATTAGAAGTTTTGCAATCTGCCAATTTATCAAGCTACTTTCTAATAGTTCAAGATATTGTTAACTATCTTAGGCAGGAAGAATGGCTACCGGGGCCCGGAAGAGGAAGTGCTGCTGGCTGTTTGGTATCTTACTTAATTGGTATCACATCTATTGACCCAATTAAATATGATCTTATTTTTGAAAGATTTTACAATGCTGGTAGAAATACTGGCGGTAGAGTATCCATGCCTGATATTGATGTTGACGTACCTATTAATCATAGGGAAGAAATTATAGATTATATCAAAAATACATATGGTAGCAATAAAGTTTCTCAAATGATTACATATAATACGCTTAAAGGTAGGGGAGCCTTAAAAGAAGTACTAAGAGTATATGGTAATATATCTTTTGATGAAATGAATCAAATCACTAAATTCCTACCTGACGAAGCTAAAATTGCAGACGAATTACAAGAAATGAAAGACGAAAGCGGAGAATCATCTATTATACAATGGGCTTTAGAAAACAACTCTAAAAAACTAAAAGATTGGTGCCACATAAAAGATGGTAAACTACAAGGCCCTCTTGCTAAAAGATTTGAACAGGCTATTCGATTGGAGGGAACCAAATATAATCAGTCGAAACATGCTGCTGGGATCGCCATATCTAGGCACGATCTATCAACAGTATGTCCCATGATCTATGATACCAAAACAAAACAAAGTATTGCTGGATTAGAAATGAATGATTTGGAATCTATAGGTGTGGTTAAGTTCGATATTCTTGGTATAGCATTATTAGATAAAATTATGCAAATTAAACAATATCTAAAGGAGTAAACTAAATGCAATTTTATAAATTGACTGATGATTGCCCATTTTTTATTAATGGTGAAGAGTATCAAAAAGTAAAAGAGGAAAGAATAAGCTGTTGCAAGATTAAACTAAATGCCTACAAGTTAATGGAGGACGGAGAAAAGAAACCCGTTGTCATACAGCCTAAACAAGAGGTTTCACTACCATAATGAATAATAATAAAATATGTGTATTTGATTTTGAAACTGATGGTATCGACCCTACAGTATGTAGTCCCGTGCAATTATCTGCGGTTATAGTAGATCCCCATAAATTAGAGATCGTAAAAAACTCTGAATTTAATATTTATCTAAAGCCAGAAAAATTAGAAAAAGCTAAATCTGTAACCATAGATAATCATCCGTATACTGACTCTGATATTTTGGAGTGGCATGGTAAGGTTAAGGGCGTTGATAAATCAGAGATATTAAACAGTTGGATGGAATATCCTGACGCTAAACTATCATGGAAACAATTCATGGATTATTTAGACTCTTACCACCTGTTTAGAACTGGAGGCAAGAAAACTAAATTCTCAGCCCCCATAGCATCAGGATATAATATCATGAGTTTTGACATGAAGATTATAGACCGACTTGCTAAAAAACATGGTGGGTACGACAATAAAGGAAAAGCTAACTCCATATTCCATCCTAGAGATAAGATTGATATTATGAACCTTGTCTATATTTGGTTTAGATTTATACCAGAAATTAAGTCTATATCATTAGATAATGTCAGAGGGTATTTGGGAGTTGATGCCACCAATGCACATGATGCGGTAAAGGATGTTAAAGATTGTGCGGACATTCTTATCAGATTTTTAAAACTTCATAAGAATTTTGCCTCTAAAGTACAATTTAAAGATTCATTTAGATGATAAAGAAAAAAATACAATTTAAATCTTGTGGTTGCGTTTTTCCAACAATGGACGGACGTATTGATTACGATATTAATACAGCCAATATGAATCTTGAATGTCAGGAAACTTGGAATCTAATAGGTTCTGGCAATACCAAGGGATGTTTTCAGCTTGAGTCTCGACTTGGGCAAATGATGTCTAAAAAGTTAAAGCCTGAAAATATAGAACAATTAGCTGCTCTAATCAGTATTATGAGGCCGGGTTGCCTAGAGGCTTATAGAGAAGGTAAAAGTGTTAGTGATCATTATATTGATAAGAAGAATGGCTCTGAATCAGTAGATTATTTCCATCCGTCTTTAGAGCCTGTGTTAAAATCGACTTATGGTGAAATGATCTATCAAGAACAATCTATGGAGATAGCTAGAGTAATTGCTGGTTTTAATCTAGAAGATGCAGATGTTTTGCGTAAGGCAATCGGGAAAAAGAAAGTTGACCTTATGACACAAGTTAAACGATCTTTTCTCTTAGGGGCAGAAAAATCTAACATAGTTTCAAATGAAATTGCTGAAGAAATCTTTGGCTGGATTGAAAAGAGCCAGAGGTATAGCTTTAACAAATCACATGCTATTAGTTATGCTTTAAACGCATATCTGTCAGCATATTCTAAATGTCATTTCCCATCATACTTTTTTGCGTCTTATCTCAAGTTTGCTCCAGATAAGATAGATCCAATGAAAGAAATTTATGAACTAATTAATAATTGTAGAGAAATGCACATAGATGTACACAAGCCTGACTTTAAAAAGATATCTAGTACATTTAGTATAGATAACGGCAAAGATATATTCTTTGGTTTAACAAATATTAAAGGCGTAGGGAATTCTGTATACAATAAACTTGAAGTGTTAGTTGAAAATATAGACATAGATAATATGTCTTACCTAGAAATTATATTGAATATTTTAATCAACATCAATCAAACTGCTAGTAAAGCTATGATTAGTGTTGGTTGTTTTGATTATTTAGGGGTAGGTAGAAAAGAAATGCTATTCCACTTCGGACTGCTAAATGATTTAACAAAAAAAGAAAAGGGTATTCTCTTAGCTAATATAAATGATCTTAAAAAAGTTGGGGATTGTTTAGACTTTTTAGGAGATAAAGTTAATATCAGGCGTAAACAAAAGATATTAGCATTACACAGTACTCTTAAACACCCTCCATATAAGTTAGAAGACTCATGTTCATGGATAGCAGATCAAGAAAATCAATTGCTAGGTATAAGTGTTACATGCTCTAAAATAGATGAGTATAGTTTAGAAAATGTTAATACAACCTGTAGAGAAATAAATCAAGAAAAATGTTTATATAGAAGCATGATATTAGGTGTCGAAATTAAAGATGTCAATATCATCAAGACTAAAAGAGGGGCTAATCCCGGACAAGAAATGTGTTTTGCTAAAGTCTCTGATAACACTGGCTCTACAGATATTGTGGTATTCCCGGATAAGTATCTCCAATATAAGAATATTATAACGTCAGATAATACAGCTATTGTTAGTTTAGAGAAGTCTAAAAATGGAAGCATGGTTTTAAGTAAAATTTGGCAATTATGAATTGACTATTGAAGAAGCATTTGTATTATAGTGTATGTTGAGTTTTCGTTACTTTAATTGAAAAAGGAGCTGATATGAACCTTTGTGTTTTAAAGGGTAATCTTGCCCGTGACCCTGAACTGCGGAGTGTAACTACTGGCAGTCGTGAAACTTCGGTAGTAAATTTTACCGTTGCTGTTTCTAGGGAATATCGTAAGTCAGATGGTTCTACTGACAAAAATACCACGTTTGTTAATTGTGAGGCTTGGGATAGTGGAGCAGAAGCTATTGCCTCTTCCTTTAATAAGGGTGACCTAGTTATGTTGGAAGGATCTTTAAGGAATGACAACTGGGAAAAGGATGGAGTAAAGCACTCATCTATGAAGGTGAGAGTAAGTAACTTTGGTAAGATCACTAAAACCAAGGTTAATAAACAACAGGAAACCAAGGAAGAAGCCGTAACGGCATTCTGAGAATATTATGAAAAGAAGGATAATGATGCTGACCGAATCTGGACATATACATTCCGGATTTGGAAACTATACTCGTAACATATTGTCTAGACTTCATAGTACTGGAAAATATGAATTAGCCGAATTGTCCTGCTATCGTGATAAACATGTTCCTAACAAAGAACCTTGGAAAATTTATCCAAATGTTCCCACAGAGCCAGAAGCGTCTAAAAGATTCAATACTGTTTCTTCTTCCGCTTTTGGTGCTTGGGGTTTTGAGCCAGCATGTTTAGACTTTAGACCTGATATTGTATTTGACGTTAGAGATTACTGGATGCTTAATTTCCCAGAATACTCTCCATTACGACCATTTTTTAATTGGGTTTTAGCACCAACCATAGACTCCGCACCACAAAGAAAAGAGTGGATGCAGACATATAGTAATGCAGATCTAGTATCTGGTCATACTCAATGGGGTGTGGATGTTTTAAATAAAGCTAAATATATCAACACTACAGAACCAGTAAACGACTCTGTTGATGTTAATGTTTTTTATCCTGAGTCTATAGACAAAAAGGCTAATAAGGCCAATCATTTTATAGATCCTAATGATTTTCTGGTCGGTTCTGTTATGCGTAATCAAAAACGCAAGCTTATCCCTAACTTAATTAAAGTTATAAAACAATTAAGTAATAAATACCCTAATATAAAATTACACCTTCATACTAGCTATCCAGATCACGCTGGATGGGCATTACCTGATATATTATTAGAGCATAACGCCTCTGACTTAGTTTATTTGACATATAAGTGTAGAAGTTGTGGAGCTATGTCAGTGATGAAATTCAAGAATGGGATGGCAATGTGCCCTCATTGTAACAAACCTACAGCTACAATATGCAACGTTTCTCATGGCCTAGACGATAGTCAATTAAAGACAGTGTTTAACTTATTTGACTGTTATGTTCAATATGCTATTTGTGAAGGCTTTGGTATTCCTGTAGTAGAAGCCGCAGCTTGTGGAGTGCCTGTTATAACAGCTAATCATGGAGCTATGGCTGAAATTGGTGAGAATTTAAATGCAAGAATTACTAAGGTTGGTACAACGTTTAGAGAACTAGAAACAAACGCTGACAGAATTTTACCTGACGACGAAGATCTTTATAAGCATATTGAAGCAGAATACTTGCAGCAAAAAGATAGAAGTTGGATCAGTAACCTAAAAGCTATTCAAGAGAATAGAGACAATCTTGTTAGTCATTATACTTGGGACAAAACAGCAGAAACTTTTGAACGAATTTTTGACAACATAGAATTAACTGGATTGCAGGGCAAGTGGGACTCTCCTCCTTTACCTCTTAGCGATAATACCAATATAGATGTTGGTACAAATAATAGGGAAACTATAGGTCGTATTATATGCGATGTGATTAAGTCTCCATACTTACTTAGAACAGCTCTAGTTCAAGGAATGATTCAAAACTTAGACAATGGTTTCGTAATGGATGGTGGCAGTATTAAAAATTATGATTTCGGAACTGCTGGTAAATTATTAGACCAACTTTACAATTCTAAAAAAACGTGGGAAAGTATTAGATTGGGTAAAACTGCTTTACCTAATGACTTTAAAGAAGTTATAACATATTAAATGAATATTTTATATTTGGGTCATTATAGAGAAAATACAGGCTTAGGTATTTCTTCTCTCAGATTTGTTCATGGATTAAAACAAAAGTATGAAAACTTAGCAATAAGACCTTTATATGAATTTCGTGATAAAAGACTTCATGCAATAGAAGACATAGAAGAATTAGAGAAAAAATCTTTTAACAAATATGATTGCGTAATTCAGCACACTCTGCCCACATTACTGTCCTATGACAAAAACATGGGTAAAAACATAGGAGTCGTAAATATACCAACCATTAACATAGCTCAAAGCGTTGTTCCTGACTATTTAAATTTAATGGACGAAATTTATGTACGTTCCACATACAGTTATAACAATATTGAGAAGTTAATAAATAATAAATGCAAAGTTGTTTATGAACCATTTGATGAAGTGGTGGATGATACAGATGCTAAACGTACAGGAACATTTAAATTCTTTGCTACTGGAACTTTAGAAGATAGGTATAACCTTAAAAAAATAGTAATGGCTTTTTTGTCAGAGTTTTCTACTGAAAATCTAGTTGAATTAATTTTACATATAGATGGTGATGTTCGAAAATCTGCTAATATGGTTCACCAAGTTTATGATAGATTAAGAATTCCTATTACAAATGAGAACAAAGTTACTATTCTCAATGAACAAAAGACAGAAAAAAATCAAAAAACTATATTAAAAAACATAGACTGTTCTATAGTGTTAGATAAAGCTGATGATAGTGGGATTGTATCTATTCAAAGCTTGCTATATAATAACATTGTTATCACGCAAGATCGGTCTGCATCTTGTGATTTTGTAAATGAAGACAACGGCTTTATTGTAGATAGTTATGAAATTGGTGTTGAAGATCTTTCTAACAACCATGACAACAGTATTTACTCCATCTATGAGTCTTATTACGACGCAGACATAGGTTCTTTAAAAACATGTATGAGGAATGCCTGCACTTTAACATCATCAGAGAAAAGACTTAAACAGCTTAACATCGACAAAAGTAAATTTTCTTACAAAACTTTCATAAACGGTTTGCCATGATAGGTAATTTATTAAATAAAGAAAAGGGACAAATATCTATATTATGGATACCTTCTCAAGATACTATGTTTGAAAAAAACTTTAAAACGCTCAATTATTCGTGTTGCAATCTAGACAATTTATTTTTAGGTAAATATCACCCTAATTTAATTATAACAAATAATAAACTCATAAAATTAGATCATATCATTAATCTTTGTTTAATACATTATTGTAATTTAATTGTCATAGATCATGAAGAACAACCAGACATTGTATCGGTAGATAAAATTACAGCTAAACTTAAGTTGGTTCCCAATGTTTTAGAAATTTCTATGAGTGACAGAATTTATAATTCTTGGGGGAAAAGACATGATGTAGTTTGCAAATCAGATTTCCAAATATTAGATTTAAAAGAAATTATAGATAAATTTGCGGAGAAATTATTTATACTATGACTAAAATACATATACATAAAGATGAACAGGCAAATTTTGAGATACCTAAATATACACCTATGTCATATGATAGATTTGTAAATTTAGAAAATAATAGCATAGAGTCAATATACATTGTAGACATATTAGATTATTTCACTAAAGAAGATAGCGATGTTGTTTTAAGATGTATACATGATAAATTAATAGATAGTGGAGATATTGTTATTCAAGGGCCTGATTTTTATCAGCTTCTTATAGCCATCAATTTTAATAAAATACAACCAGATTTAGGCAAGCAAGTTATATATAGCGGTAGAGTCATTATGCATTCTATGGAAGATATATTAAGCAAAGTGAATCTTGCGGGCTTCGAATGTTACATTAAAAAGTATATAAATATATTTGAATACTATGTAGAATTTAAAAAAATATGAAAGATTTATCAACTATAATTTTGTGTACAAATACAGTCAAAGGGACAAAGTCTTTAGGCAGTATACCATTGCTTAAAGTTAATGACAAAAAAACTATCCTTACATATATGCACAATAATATAAAAGGATGTTGGCCTAACGGCGATATTATATGTATTACCAAACAGCAGGATCAAAGACTTAATAAACATATTGAGAATAAATATCCTGATGTAAAATGCGAATCTTATGTTGTAGACGAATGGTTTAATGAATCACAAGCCTTAGTTCAGACTTTTAATAAATATGGGGCCTTTAACTGTTTAGTCTTAGATATTAACTGTGTTCTGGATAAGAATATATTCAAAAAAATAAAAACATATGATACTAATAGGTCTTTCTTAATGCATAATGCTCACTCTGATTTTAAGTCAAAGCTTGGATGTATTCTGGATAGTAAGACACAACAAACGCAAAACATTTTTTTTGGTTTACCAAATCTGTTACTGAGATACTATTATATATCTAAAGCACATGCTCAAACGATAAAAGACAGTAATCCGATAAAGTCTAAGTTTCTGTTTGAAGTATTAAATGATATTTCTCAAGATATAGATGTTCACAGTGTAAAAACTAAAAAATGTATACATATTAATTGCATTAGGGATTATAAAAAATTAAAGGAGATCAACTTTGTATAATATTAGTTTATTCACACAATATCTTGAAGAATCAAAACATATACTAAATATGGTTACTAATCAAACAATATTTCGACCACAAGAAATGTTCTGTGATAAAAATAGTATAATAAATCATAACACACCAATATTTCATAGTTATTTCATGATAGGCGAAAATAAGTTAATATTAACAGATGCTTCTGTTTATTCTGTAGCTGAGATATTTAACAGTAACCAATTTATCTGTATTGATAGCCTAGCAGAAAAACCGAAAGATTTAGCTAATGTGGATTTCTATGATATAGAACAGATAGATCCTGAGAAAATAAATGAAGGATTGTTGAAAATTTTACAACAAGAGAAGTATGATGAATATAGAATACAATAACCTAACAGACGAACAAAAGCGTAAATTAATTACAAAGCATTATACAAATGCAAAACAAAGCTTTCCAGAGATTGCTGAACAATATGGCACTTACCCTAATAAACTAAGGCGTGACGCTATTAAATTCGGAATTCGTACTAGAAATTTAAGCGAAGCTCAAAAAACAGCTATGTCATCAGGCAGGAATAAACACCCAACCAAAGATAAAAAACATACAGCAGAAACAAAAGCAAAAATGGGTTTATCTCATTATAAAAGTAGAAAATCTGAGAGTAAAGAAAAAAGAAAACAAAGGTCAGAGAATGGCAAAAAACAATGGAGATCGATGTCTGATATTGAAAAGTCTAATTTACAACAATCAGCAAACCAAGCAATAAGAAATACCAGTAAAACAGGATCAAAATTAGAGAAATATTTACTAAGGAAATTAATAGAATCTGGATATAAACCAGAATTTCACAAAGAACAAATCTTATCAAATACAAAATTACAAATTGACATTTTTGTTACAGACGCTAATACAGCAATAGAGGTCGATGGACCTTCTCACTTCAAAGCTGTATGGGGTAATGAATCATTACAACGAAATCAAAAGTATGATCAAAATAAAAACGGTCTGATTATTGGTAAAGGCATGAGATTGATTCGCATAAAACAGCTAAACGATTACTCCGACACTAGAGCAAAACTAATTTTCGATAAACTTAATAATTTGTTGCAAGGTATTAAAAATAATACTGTAGCTGGTTCCCAGAAGATTTTATACATAGAGGATTAAATGAGTAAAGCTAAATTAAACATTAACGATATTGGTTGGACTGATCATGTTTTAGGTCTTTTATCTGATGATGAAAAGATTAAAGGAAACCCTACCACTGATGGTCTAAGAAGAATTTTTGAAATTGCTCTAGACTGTACTGTAATTAATTCTAGTTCTGAAGTGGTTCAATCACCAAGTCCGGACAATGAAAAAAGAGCTACTGTAGTACACTGTCTAACCTATGTTTTAAATAGTAAGTCTATAGCTGTAGAAATTAAAACTAGGTCTGTAAACGGAGCAGCGGACGTCTATTGGGGTAATTGTGATAAAATATATAGAAATCATCCTGTTGCTGTGGCTGAAACTAGAGCTGAGGGCAGAGCCTTACGAAGAGGGTTGAAATTAAGAAAAGTTGTGGCTGCAGAAGAGATTGCAGATCAAATTGAAGACAATCCAGATATGGACTCCGTAACTAAGATTACTAATAATCAAGTCGGCTTTATGGATGTCTTATGTAAGAGACTTAATGTTAACCCTATTTCTTTAATAAGTCATTTAAAATTTGAAGTTCAAGACTTTAGAAACTTGACCCATACAGATGCTGTGACTATTATAAGACAACTATCTTCTTTCCAACAAAATCTAGATAGTATTCCAGAAGAAGTCATGGGTTATACGGAGGACTGGCGATGATTGAAGGCGAAATTAAAGTTAATGATAAGTTGACTCTGAAAATTAGTGCGGAAGGACAGAAGGAATTATTTAAAGACCTTTCTACTGTGCAAGAAATTTTTGGAGAAAACAATTGCGGTATGTGTGGCAGTACTGACATTAAGTACGTTGTTCGTACTGTTGATGGTAACGATTATTTTGAACTAAGATGTAATAAATGTGGAGCTATCCTTTCCTTTGGTCAGCATAAAAAGGGTGGTACAATTTTCCCTAAGCGTAAAGACGCTGACGGCAAATGGTTAGACGATAAAGGTTGGCACAAATATATTCCGAAAAAGTAATTATTATTTTTTCTTAATTTTATTTTCTATTGTTTTTGCTTGTTGTTTCCTAGAATTAGCAACAGCTTTTTTCACTAAAATTTTACCGGCTGTCTTTAAAAACGGCAGCCTTCTTTTTCTAGCTTCTTGTTGTAGCCATCCTACTACAGTATCTATGTTCTCTTCTACCCATTCATTTCCGTTTTCATCCATAGTATCAGCTCTTTTATTACAGCTACAATTAGCTTGAGAATGTATACCAAATTTTTTTAAAAGCTTTTTTAATTCAGTCCCGGGACCATCAGCTGGACTAGCAAGGGCAAATTGTCTGGGATCATCTTTTAATAGAATTATTATATCTTGTCTAAGTTCTTGCATTCTGTTAATTTCATCATGATTTATTTTTGAAGACATTACCCCTAGAACATTGCCTACTGGATTAAAATTAATCTCTATACCTTTTCCTTGCATTTCTTTTAAAAAATAATATGCTTCATTATATTCTTTCATAATTTATACTCCTTTGTATTAATCTACATAATTACTCGGATCATCTATATAACCTTGTGGTGTTGGATTCCAACAGGTACCTCTACATGCTTTTCTGATAGGAAAACCTCCACCAACACCATCAGCAAGTGAATTGCTACCACCCACATTAGGAGGGAATTTTCCGTCAAAAGTATCACGAGAACATACTCTACCAGAACCTACATCTCTATCACAGTCTTGGAAGGCTTGCGATCCGACAGGACATAAAACAGTATTCCAATCACAACCCGCCTGAGTGCTTATACCATTCTCATCACAGTAACCTCTAGCAAGACAGTTTTTGAAGTTTCTAACCATGCTGTCTGGCTGAAAAAACAATCCCTCCCAATCCCAAGTTACAACTACGGATCCTCCGTCACCACTAAAAGCTAATGTAATAGGAGTTGTTTCACCGTTTTTTGGGCAGGGCAGCTCTATGGGAGGGCTAGTAAAACTAGAAGTACAGCCACAACTGTTTAACCACTGTCTTTCCAGTGCATAATAGTCCGGCCACCACTCTTCTGCCGGGGTTCCAAAAGGATTGTCACCATCACCATAGGGTGAAGGTGGATTAAGAACAAATACGTCAGCTTGGTTGATGTTGGCATCATTACTGGGGTATACTTCATCAATAAGAGTTTCAGGGAAAGGGAATTCATCTAGATCTCTACCTGCAGTCATTCCAACATGAGCGTTATGACATTGAACCGAACAGGTTGCAGTAAGCTCAAAGTCACCCCCATATCCAGTAGATTTCTTACAGCCTCCTTCAATCACTACTAGGATTCCATTCCCACCCTCGTCGGTACTTCCCTCGCAACATCCACCTGCCGCACCTATTTCGATAGTAAACGTAGGGCAAAGATCGCTTTTAGGAGCAGCACAACATGAATGCTTTCCTATCAGGGGCCCAATCTTGAATAGTGGTTCGTACAGGAAAAATCCTGCTATAGAATTTGGATCTATACTACCCGGACCTCCATCTAACGGAAACATTGCATTATTGGATTCATACCACTTGGGTCCAGTTATAGTATTAAGATTACAACCCATATCGGGCTTGGTTGCTGATACGTTTACAATGGCTGTTAGAGCAGTGTCATATGGATCAGCAAAACCTTGATTCATAAGATCTATTCCGAAGTTGTCATACACTATGCCTAGTTTTGTAAAACTAGTTTGCCCAACAGAATTTGAAAACATAGTACATCTACAATTTTCACAACAATAGTATGGATCATCATCACTACATATATCGGTTTGTCTCAAGGTCCATCCAACAGGTAGGTCTTGATATGGCATCCCCATGCCTTGAGGTGTGCAAAACGGGCCGGGACTATATTTATCATAATCACTAGGGATATCCCTAGCAGTTGGAAGATACTCACCAGTCTCAAGATCTACTCTCCACCCTAAAGTGTTTACGCTATCTGTTCTTACAAAATTTCTTTCTCCTTGTAGAATACCACCATAACAAGGATTAACACCACCCTGAAAAACACCGTCAGGTACAATATCTTTCATCTTTGTGCTAATTAATAAACCGTTTTTACCTAAAACTCTTGGTAAACCATCATCTAATCTCGTATTCGATAGCTGTCCCCCATTTTCCTGCGTGCTCTCATAACGATAACAAGTATCTGAAGGCCCATGCTCCAGAGTAATCGTACCTTGCGGAACCTTAGAATCTTTAGGACTAAGTCCTGTAGGTCTGATTTTATTAATATGTACATTATTTAAGAAAAGATTAGCCGAAGGTGCTATAGTTGCAGCCTCCCCTCGACGAAGTTGCACAGCAGGTCTACATCTCCGTTGTAATCTCTCTTGTTCTGTTAAATCTGGTGGGTCAACAATCACCTCCATATCCCCCTCAACAGTAACTAATAATTGAGCATAACCTGCAGGGGCTTTATAGTAACCTGTACAAGCATCATAATAAGGATAATTAAACGGATAACTGTTGTTTATTCTATCATCTGGTAAGAAGTTTTGAAAACTACTACCTCCTTGTCCCTTATAAGTTTGATTAGCTGTAGGGTCTGTGCCAAAAGGATGTGTTTGATCCTCGCTGAACAATTTGGGCAGAATAATCGCTTCACCATCATAAGTACCCTCTACATCCTCTGCATTCACGTTAATACTACTATCAAACGGGTCCTCCGTTACATCTCTAAACACCGTATCATTTTGTCTATATGTAACATAAAAGGTGAGACTTTCTTTAGGTAAGATTTGGGTAGTGCTTCCTTCTCCATCTACAGTATATTCGACTACACCGGGGCTTGAGGGTGATAATACTTTACTCACTACCCGAGCATTTGTTATATCTTGATCCTCATCCTCTATCTCACCCTCCACAGTAAATTTAGCACTCCAGTTTTTGAGAATTTGTTCAGCCTTATTGGTTATTGTTACAAAAAAAGATATTACAGGATTATCATAAGGATCCAATGGAATGGGGCTTGTCGTTGCAAATACAATACTGACTCTAACCTCACCTTGAGGGATTTCTTCAAAAAGTTTAGGAATATACAATTTGTCGTCCCTTAAAACTTTTTTATAAGCCCTTGTATCGTAAGGCCAATCTCTCATCATAGGATTAAATGGACTTTCTGGCACAGCTCCATCGTGTCTATAAAAAGTTCTATTATTGGTCTTATGATAAATTCCGTACAAGTTAGTAAGAGGGTTGTCTGCTCCTGTTCGTGTAATATAATCAGGTCTGTGTGCAGGTCTAGCTATATACCAAATATCACCAGCTGTTCCTCCAAGACCAGCCTCTATTATCCACTCAGGAAAGAACCTATCAACTTTGATTCCATTCATATATGCAAAATTATCTATACTACATTGTTGATGCATTCTAACATTTGGTATTACGCGAGCGCTGTTAAAAAGCCTATCACAAAAGTCAAAGTCCCAACCGCCATAATCAGGCAGCAAGCACTCTCTCATATATTGTTCTGTCATGTCTCCGTAAGGAGAGTCACTAGCGTCAAAAAAGCCTATAATACTACCATAAAAGTTTTTTAAAAGTTCAATCTGTGAGTCAGTATATTTCTTATAAAAAGGAGTGACATCATGATCTATGATTCTGACACCTCCTGATTGAGTAGGATCCATTACTGGCGTATATCTAGGAATATCCAATGGGCCACTTACAGGTCTAGTACTATCTTTATAGTTGTTTGTTTCAGGTCTAGCGAATGCTATTACAATTATTTTTGAATCTGTCCAAAGAGGACGACTAGAACGCAAAACACAATCCAACCTTACTTGACTGTCGCTCACTCTAATGAAACCATCGCCACCTCTAATGCCAAGTATATCAGTAAAGAATATGTTATCGTAGTATGGTATCGTGATAGTGTTAATTGGTTTACCGGTGAGGTCGCCTCTTCCCGGCTCGTCAGGATTGCCGTGTAAATACAGATAAAAATTATTTGGACCCCAGTGAAACAGACTTTCATCTTCTGGAGTTGCTGGGTTATCTTCCTGATAAACTCTAAATATAATAAATCCCGGAACTGCCACACCTTGACTGTGATACGACTCTAAAGAGTTAGGGTAGTTCCAAGGGGTATATGGGATTGCTTCTCCCACAGTAGCGTTGTCAGGAACAAAAGGACCATGAATAGGCATACCGAAATAACACATACTAATATCTTCAATGCAATGTAGGTGATTAAGTGGCTGAATAAAATTCTCTCCTACAGTCAGATGAGATTGAAAACAATTGCCTAACCCCGCCTGTTTAACTTGAGCAGGATGCAAGGCTCTCCGAACAAAGTCTCCTCTTCCAGATTGAAATCCAGTAGTCATATGAGTAGAACCATTGGTCACAGAAAGATCTGTTAAATTTGTAACATCAATGATTTTACCCACCCCTGCTGTAATCTCTAAATTAAAGCTAGCATGACCTGCATTTGGGTTGTCTCCAAAATTAGCTATTTCTACTATATATTTCCTATGCTGGTTAGTCTGGTTTTTGAAATCGTTGGTTGGTCCACCGCCGCGAGGATTATAACAATGATGATATCTATACGTACCAACACCACCTTCACTACTAAAGAGAGAACTAAAAATAGTGTCACGTTTGCCCCGGCCACCAACCGCATAATTAGGACCTCCAGTACTAACATAAGGTCTTTCAGCATCTTCTTGTCTAACAAAACCTTGATCTGCTACTCTTTCATGAACATAATACATATTCATATGAATATCAGTATGACTAGCAATATCCCAAGTAATAATATTCGATGCTGTAAGAGTAACTCCAGAACTTAAAGATACTCCTCCATGAAGAATACCATCGGTATCTGGTCTTTGCTTCTGATACAACAAATGAGTGCCTTTATCTCCCGGATAGTATACAGTGTTTGCGCTTAGTTCGTCGAAAGAAGTATCTTCAATAAAAAAGCGATTACTCAGATACATCCCATAAGTACCCGGGAATTTAGCGCTTTGTGTAAAGGGGTCTATATCATCAATAAATTTAACTTTAGCTGATCTACCATCATCAGCTAGTTCTAATGAAGGCACTCCTATATTAAATTTAACATCATTATGCCCAGATCTACCACCACCAAACATGTAATATTGTCGAGAATTAGGGTCTGTAATAAACCCTTGCTCATCAAGAGGGATTCTAATAGTTTGAAAAAAAGGATTATCCGGATCAGCAGGATTTCCAAATGGAGATCTGATTGTATCCCAAGTTCTACGACCAAATTGATTCATCGCAGCAAAAACAACATGACCTAAAGAAATATTTTCAATTCCTTGAAATGGATGATCTCTATATAAAGACACACCGTTTTCAGAACCATCATCACGAGTTCCTGTAATAACACTTAATAAGGGTGCATCAAACTTAATATTTATTTCGTCAACAGGCTGATCAATAAACTCTACAGGTACATTATTAATTTTAAGATCAGGATGCGTATAAGTATGGTATGATCCTGATGGATTTTCAAGTTCAGCAGTCAAAAATCCTGCTGGGGCAGCATTTAACCCTGCAGTTTCTTCCGACACAATTAGTCTATCAATTTTTGGAAAAGGTAATTCAGTTAGACTGGATCCGATATCCAAAATTCGAAAATTTTCTGAAGTGATAGATCTTACATTATCATCTGCTGGGCATCCAAAAGCTTCTGTGGGAGGTTGTATTGCAAAATTGTCAATTAAACCTGATCTAACAGCTCTACTTTTACCTAAAGACTCTACCTGTTCTGGTGCTACTCCTGTATATGGGGGAGGTCCTTGAGAACCGTCAATAGTAAAAAATTTATGTAATAAATATCCACAATATTTTTCAATATATTTTAATCCTAAATTAGCATCATACTCACTAATTGGTTTTTCTCTAGGCATAATAACAGAACCATCTTCTAATACTTGGACTAGATCAATTGGTTCGTACGGAGCTAGTAATCTAGTAACTAAATCTCTAGCTGTCTTAGAAGTATTGAGATTATCATCATCTCTAATTTTTTTTAATATAACTTGAATTTCCTTGGGCTCTATGCTCCCAAAATTAACTCTCATATTTAAATCCTTTTTTCTCGTCTTTTTTGTTCTTAACTTATGACCTCATCACAAGTAGCTACACCAGCATATTTCACTAAATTAGATCCATTCATACCTATAAAATAAGTTGGAACTTGACTAGCTAAAGGCAATGCGTCAAACAGTAAACCTCCAACACTACTATTGAAACCAACAGCACCCTTTGGAACACCAACACTAACAACACACGAATTGCTTTCTCCGATGTCGGCAATAGTTATAGGGGTATCTTGAGGTATGGAATAAGGTATAATGTTAAGATAATCGGTAACCACAACCTCATTATCTCTATCATCGGTAAGCTCAAAGTTACCACCAGCATCTACAACTTCTGCAGTAAATGTGCCACCTGTACCAGCTCCACTTATAGTCCTTGCTGGAATCACAGCACCACCTCCACCACCAGCACTCTTTTGATTAATCACTATATACTTACCATCATCATAATATAAATACGCAAAAGCGCCTTTCGATACTGTCATTCCCAAATAATCATAGACAATGACAGTAGCATTACGAACATCTTGTCGAATATCCTCTCCATCAGGACCCCAAAGATTGGTGTCTTTGTAATATGCAACTTTATCATCAGTGTTTCCAGCAGAACCATTAAACAACTCAGCCTCAGCTTGGCTATTAGGAGTTAAATTTTCCTTCATACGAGCTAATAAAACTTTGCTGTGTGTAGGAGCAACCCATACTCCTCTGTTTCTATCAAATCTTAAATCTATGGGGGCAACAGGCCAAGTCTTAGGGTTAGATAGCCAGTTTTTCAAAAACTTATCTTTTAATCCAGTATCTCTAAATTTACCCTTCTCGCAATTTTTAGCAGAGTCATTATCATTAGGGATAGGCTTACCGTCAGTATCATAACCCCAACCTTGTAAAACTAAAGGGCCTCTGATGGCATTAAATCTAAAGTCTTGTTGCTCTTGTCTATCAAATTCTACTTCAACATTAGCAGTCGGTGTTACACCATCTTCTTCATATATGTCTTCAACGACAATTGAGGTATCCTTTCTTTTAACAACTTTATCTATCCTAGTAAAATATTGAGGATCTTTATCTACAGCAATTTTACCAACATTAAACCCAACAGCAGATTCATTAGTTCTATCATCTAATCTATCATCCATAACTTTTTTAGTCATATATGGATTAAGATAATTTGAGCATATTTGTAAATCAAAAAATGTATCATTTGTATTTCCTTCAGAATCAGTTACTTCTATAGAAGTTATTTTTAAAGGAGGAATAGATGAGTATGGTCTATTTCTCATTCCACTAACACAACTACTTAAAGTATTAACAAAGCTCTGTAGATTGCCTTCATCCTTACCTCCAAAACCACCACTAATAGAAACTGGTAAAAAATGTGCGTCCAAACTAGTCATAGCCATATTCCTATAATATTGTTGATTATAGTCTTGACTGTAAGCATTACTAATCTGTGTTCTTACTACTCTTTTAACTATATTACCTTCATCTGAAGCTGTGGGTTTTTTAGTTATACTTAAAGGAGCGTCGTCTACTTTTGTAGAAATCTCGGTAACTTTTAGATCCGTTACAACATCACTGCCCTCATCACTATTTTTATCTGCTTTTCCACGTTGCAATCCGTAATGAGACACAACTGTTTCAGCTCCGCCACCTCTGTTACCATCTTCAGCACTATTGTTAAATCTAGCTGTAGGGGTTCCAGCCTTAGTAGATACCCCACCATCTGAAGGACTGCCATCATCCGCCATTCCCGGACTACCATCAGAAGATCCTCCTTTTTTCTTAGCTACTTTTGCTTTAGGTATTTTAAGGCTGTTTTTAAAACTAATATCACTTTTTTTATCTTGATCACTGGTTATTTTTTTTAATGTTTGTCTTCTTTCTTTAACTAATGACTGAACAGATTCTCTCACGTATTCTTCTGTTTGACCAAATTTCCTTGTATATGAAGAAAAAGATACATCAGTACTAGCCCCATTACTACCATAACTGATATTAAGACTATCTATTATGGCTCCAAAGTTACCAAAACTATCGGCTACAACAGCAGAATCACTTGATAGATCAAAAGTTGGAGTACCAACCATTGAAACACTTGCTTTTTCCTGAAAGACCCTAGAGTTTACACCATCTATAGCAATATTTTGCCCAGCCCGCACCATACCGTTTGTCCAGCTAATTGGCACAATATTAGGAGCCTGTAAGTTAGAAACAAACTGCCAAGGAGCTAAATCTGTCTCTACGATTTCAGTGCCACCATCAGTATCTGCTGTAACACTAAAAGGACCATAAACCTGAGTGTTACTTAAAAAAGGTATACACACTTCACATGGAACACAAGACAGAGGATTAAAGTCGCTATACTTGATAGTTTCCGCACTAGAAATAGCCCCATCTGTTTTTTTATTTTTATCATCATCGACTTCTTCCGCATCAACAGCGTCGGGATTCTTACTATCAATATCTTTGTCCCCAACAGGCTTCTTCCGGGGGTCTTGATCTTTATCTTTAAGGGTTACTGTGGTACCCGTAAGAAACAGCTCCATATTATGAAACACTTCTGCAGGATTAAAGTCCTCATTGTTAACAACAATCGCTTCTTGAGTTAAATCAACTTTAGGAATACTGAATCTTACTAAAACAGCATCTCCACCACTTTCATAATCCAATATTGACGCATCATCTAATCGAGCAAATATCATTTCAGGATGAAACTGCGCTTTGACAAATATATCATCAAAAGGATCACCTATAACATTAAACGCTACATCGTCATGGTCTGTCGGTGTTCTCGGATTAACGGCTGTGACTTCTTCTAGTGGAGGTCCAATACAATTGTCAGCTCTCATATTGGGAGCCTCCTGATCTCCGGGGTGAAACAGAAACTGATCATGATTTAAGTTGGATAGTTCAGGTTTATACTTACCCCACAGATGACCTAGTTGAGCACACTGTACTTTAGCCGGTCCTAAATTAACAAAACCTGCTATTGTTCCGTCTGTATTTTGAAATTTATTTAAAGTTCTCCACGGAATACCCATCACTCCAGTTTGACTAGGGCCAGAAGCCCAACCTCCATTTGTTGGAGTGTCGCTAGTATCAAAATTATTTTCATCTCCACTAATTCTGTAACCATATATATAACCTTCATTTAAATCTGATACTGGACTGTTAGGAGGAATTAATTTAGTGCTAGGCACAACAGGAAACTGGTTGTCAACTATAGACTGAGCCAAAGTCGTATTATAACTACTATTAAAACAAACGTCATGACTATTAAGATTACTGCTTATGCCAGCATCTCTAAGATGACTTAAGAGCTGTCTATCTAAGAGAACAGCAAACTCTTTACCATAATAATCATCATATATTTTTTTAACGTGCATTTGCACTAATTCCAATTGTTTTTTATTTCTTTTAGTAATGCATGGGTAGGCTCCGGGATCTAAGGTCTCACCTTTTTGAAAAGTATCCATCAAGCCCATGACAATCTTATCGGACATGTTCTCCCAGCCATCTATAAGAATGATTGCACAAAAATATCCAACACTATTCTTATGATTAGCTATCCATTTCGTATAAGTATCATAATTACTAGAAGCTAAAAGTTCTTCTAGAGTAAGTCTTGGCTTCCAAATTGCAAATAAGTCCTCGGCATACAGCTTATATCGACCTGCTTGATCGTCAAGTGGCTCACTAGTAAGCTGTAATCCTTGCAATAAAACTTTAGCATTCGGCTTCCAGTCAATATCAAAACCATTTACGTTCTCTTCAGATCCATATCTTGTGAGATGTATTTTTTGAACAGGTGGGAACCTAACATTGTTTTCGTTGGGAATTTGTATCGTATCTTCTCCAAGAATTTGGAAAATACGATGTCTATTAGGTAGCAGGCAGTCATTGGGTTGCAAATCTGGTCCGGGATCATTACCCTGATTATTAATATTTCTATCTAATCTCACCAAGTCTACATTAGAAGTTTGTGTGCCATTATCTCCACCAGTTTCACCCTGATAAACATCTTGAGCCTTAAAACTCAGACCATCTAGATCATTGTCTTTTCCTACGGTATCTAAATAAATGTCTGGAGTAGCGTCTACTCTATGTTCTTCATGATCTACAATAGTTATTATATCGTCAGGAGTAACATCGGGAGTAATAGAAATAGCATTATTACCAAAACCACTATCCCAGTCATTTAGGAAAGGGCCTGATTGCACATGAGAACGAAAACAGATATTCCCCCTATTGTAATCATGTATCTGTAAAAAATATCTATAATTATCACCCATGACCACTTTTCTTGTTGTGACATTGGTGGATTCTTGTCCATAATCAAGTTCTTTAGTAAGATTAAAATTTGCAAAATTGTCATTGACATAATCTCTTAAAGCAAAAGCTGTAGGGACTTGTTGTCTGTTTATTACGTCTACAACTATATTAAAATCTGAAATTCCAACAGTACCAGCTGTTAATCTAATATTAAAGTCTGCTGCAATATCATCGCAAACACTTTGAATTAACTCCATGATACTAAGAGAATTAGAATCTATAATGCTATAGAAACCTTTAACTGTAGAGGTTAATGCACTTTGAAGATTGCTTAAATCAATTCTGATTGTTTGATTAGACAATGGTAGTTTTATTACTTGCGGAGCTGTCACAAACAGAGCTATGACATTACGAGATGGTATACCATGTTTATCTCTGTAAGAAGCTCCAAAACCAGCAGTAGAAGAACATTTCTCTGTACTGTAGCCACCACAATTAGAAGCTGTTAAAAATTGACTTGAAGATCCGGGTTCCAAACTTCGTAAAGCACTTAAAATATTTTGCCCAGAATCACAGCTAAGATAAATACCATCTACGCCATATTGACGTCCTGTTATAATCTGTATATTTTCTAACGTATCTCTACCATCTGTCAGGGTAACGGAAATAGACCTACCAGAAGCACCTACTTTTATAGAATGATTTGTTAATAAGCCAATAAAAAAAACGTTATCTACTGTAATGCTATATATCTTGCCTAATTCCCCAGTATATCCGACAAAACTTGATGGATTCTGACCAGCAACTATAGTTTCTACCAACTGAAGATTAACAGATGTATTTGATTTACCTATACCTATACTAAAACTAGCGCTTACAACTTCACATCCTTCAAAAGTTATTCTAGATAATGCCATAATTATTTAATTCCTAATAAAAAACTTTAAATGCTTGGTTCAATGCTGGTGGGGCTTTTTTGCTAATACTACTAGCTTCAAATGTTATAGAACTTTGAAGTGATGTAGTATCTATAGATATTTTACCTTCAAAAAAATCTAATCCATTAACCGTTTCAATAGTTGCACCATTCCTATCCTCTAACCAAAACCGGTATTTACTTTTTGATAGTCTCTCTTCATGACCGAAACGACTAATCATTTTTTCCTCTACAGTATTATACACTAAATTCTCTAATATTAGTTTGTATCTTGCATTCCCCTCTACATCAAATGGGTATCCTCCACCGACATATATGAATAATCTAACATCTAAAGCCTTTCGGGGATTATCCAAGACTTGTATGTATAAGTTATCATTTTCACTAATAAAATTAGATAATTCTTCATTGCCAGAAAATGCAATCTCTATGCAAGGAATCCCATAAGATTGAGTATTTTTACTATTGACAAAATCTGCATCAAAACTCAAGAACGTATGTACATCATTATCTTGATTAATTATTCTAAATTTTTTATATTTATACAGAATAGTCGACTTCATCACATCTGGTAGTAATAAAGAGCCAATACTAATAAAATTATCTTCATTTATTTCATATGAAACATCATTGACTTGAACGGTCCATTGAGAGATATTATCTATGTCTTGAAAGGCTGGACCAAAAAATATCTGATTATCATTAGTTCTAACTATCTTTGCCTTAAAACTTTTAGATGGATTGGCATTATGAAGAAATTGCACGGTTTTTACTTCTTCATTAAAATCTTTAATATTTAAGCAGTTATAGAGTTTCAAACATTCTGTTGGCTCATATAAAAGCACTTCTCTACAATTATCTGTAATCGAATAATCTACGTTCATAATACATGTCCTATGATTCTAAAAAATGTCTCGTGTACTTAACCGTCCTTCTGTATGACCCACCATTGCCGTAATTACAAGTATCTGATACTTTTGCCCAAGTACTACAACCAACTCTTATTGCCATCTTTTCTATAGCAGTATCTGCTCCAGTAGAGATTGAGTCATAAGCATCCTGTTGCGGTTCTTTTTGTGCTGTGCAACTAATGCTATAACTTTCTAAATTTGTACAATCTATATCCTGAACAATAGGATATTTCCTACCGGGAATCACATGTTCTATAATTTTAGTAGCAGGTTTCTCATGGTCAACACTTATCTCTGCCCATAAAGCACCAGCTATTCTAAATCTTTTATTAGAATATTTAACACTAAAGTCAATTGAATTATTACTATAATCTCTTTTTAAACTTTTAGATACTAACATATAGTCATTATTTTCTGTGCCTATTGCAGACGCAGCGGGCTCACTAAGTAGACTACCTGCCTGTAGATGTCCCGGTTTACCAATACCAACCCCTTCAGCAGTGCCACCCGCATGATTACTACTTGTATCCATAAAGGCTTGGTTTTTTATGTTTGTAAAAAATGCATTATCCTGTATCTTATCAGTATTAAATAATTTTTCTATAGCAGTCTCTGCGTTATCTATACATTGTGAATTAGAACTAGTTATAATACGATCTAATAGCCCATCACCATCTACAACACCTGCAGTTATATTGGATTCATCAATTAAACCTTCATTATTATTTAATCCTATAGCCTTACCGTTAATGGTTATAGTTTTTTCAGCAGAATCTAAACTATTAGAATGATCGACAGACATTGTTAATAAACATTTGTTGTCATTGGAGGATGGCAAGAATATTAATTCACCTTGTATACCAGCTTTATTACCCATTTCATCTATATTATAGCCTAATTTTTGAAGAAAAGGTTTGGTTTGATATGAGGCAGGTAAAGAAAAATTACTAAATAATACCTCACTTCTAAAATCAGAACCTAAATAGTGCTTAAGTCTCTGTTCTAAAACATGATTCAATCCTTTAACACCATACAAACCATTAAATGAATTCAGTGATGTAGCTCCTTCTACACTTAAAGTAAAATTAATTTTAAGATGTTTACCACCTACAGTACTAACACTATCAGCATAAGGCTCAAAATATAACGAACTATCAAAGTCATAACTAAATGTTTCCTGAATGTTACTAATTCCTCTGGCTGTTGTATTTGAATCTGCCTCATTCTCCCATAAATTAAATTTTGATGCTAAACCACTATTAGGAGCAATTGCTGGTCCGGGGATCGATCCAGTTTCATAAATAGTTAATTTCATACTATAAGGTATAACATTCATCCAATTCCTTTGCGGACCTTGATCAAAACTTAAACCATTTAATACACCGACACCATCCTGTAAAATATTTGTATCACCACATTTAATATTAATATTATTAATATAACCATTTTTAGTACTAGCATCTCTAATAGACTCTAAATTAGCTATACCAGTAGCAGTTTGACTAAAATTAGAACCATAAATAAAACCTTCTAAATCTACTTCTATACTACCGCCTATAGTATAAGGTCCAGACTTAAACTCATTCTTAGTTAAGGTAACGAAAGGAATAGGTTCTAAGGACACATTATTAACTTTAATCTCAGAAGCTTCTGGTACTGCTTGAGATTGAAAATTTTGTGTATTAATATTGTTGAATTTCATAATTTATTCCTATGCTATTGGACTCCCGTCGAGGAATGCACCCATTTGATCATCTACAGCAGACTCAACTTTAAGCTGAATGCCACCATTCGTTGCCTTATTAATTAACTGACTGACTTGAGAAACACTAGCTGAAACAATTTGTGATTGCAGGGCTTCATAATTTGGTATGGAAGCAACTACATTTACATTTGTATCTAAACTTAAAGAATCAGGCAAAGACGATGAGTCTATAGTGACTGAGGAAGAAGCCGCACCACCTCCACCAGCACCACCAGCACCAGCACCACCGCCACCAGTAGGAGCACCGACTGGAGGGTTGGGATTCACGCTCATGTCAACTCCAAGTAGTTCTCTACCTAGCTGTTCCGTAGTAGCATTAGGATTCATTAAGGGGTTGTCTAATGGTACAGGAGCCATTATTGGTTTTTGTGTTTTTATATCATATGTACGACCGGGATCTCTAGATACTTTTTCTTGCTCAATAGTTTCATTAGCTGTTAATACTGCTGTTCTAATTGCTGATATTAATTCTTCATTAATAATTCGAGCAAGTTTAGCCATACTTTCTTCGACCGACTTAACACCCTGCTGTTCCATTCTTTGGAGAGCTTCATTTGCTTGTTGTCTAATGTTAGCTTCATCCATCGCAAGCTGTTTTCTAGTCTGATACTCTCCATCCTCTTCTCTATTCTGTGACTTCGACAAGTTAGCAGCCTCCGCTGCACTAATAGCCCCAGATTGTTGACCTCCATCCAAAACCTCCTTCCTTCTTCTTTGGTATTCTTCTTCTCCTAATGATGCTCTTTGACTTTCTACAAACTGTAAAGCCTGTCCTACTTGCTTTCTATCACCCTGTCCTGCTGCAACAGCAGCAAAGTTAGCTAAACTTTTACCTAATTGTTCAGGGTCTGTTAATGCGCTCATATAGCTATTCTGCTGCGCTTCTAATTGTCTTGTTCTTTCTGCCAAAGAATTCATAGCTGCATCTAATGCTGTAGTATCATTTGCTAAAAATTCTAAAGCCTGTCTGGTAGTATCAGATTGAGCATTAAGTCTACCCATTGCTTTGCCTGTTTCTTCTAACTCTTTGGCCCTGCTTTCACGTTGATCTGCTGTGTCTGTTGGCATAGCCGTTGCATCTATTTGTCTTTGTTCAACTTCTTTTCTTTCTGCTGTTAAAGTGTTCATTCGGCTTTCAAAAGCATCAACAGACGTACCTCCTGCATTTGTACGTTTTTTGAAGACCTCTAATTGTGCATCTGCTGGGGCTCGTCTTTCTGCTACACTTAGTCTGTTGCCTCCAGCTTCTGAAATTCTATTCGTATCATTAGCAAAATTAGCAGCACCTTGCAACTGTAACTGAGTAACTCTCTGTAACGCAGCAGACAGTTTGTTTGCTTGAACATTTAATTTTTTCAATGCGTCAAATTTTATTTGAGCAATCTCTGTAAATAATTTTTGAGCTACTGCAACTTTGTCATTAAACGCTTTCATTGCTTCAGGATCGTCGCTTGTAGCAGCCTGTGTAACAAGAGTGTCCTTAATCTTCTGAAACTCTGGTCCTAAGTCTTTACCAATATCCTTAAATGCTTTTTCAAATTGCTCTGCTCTAAATTGACCACTAGCTTCTTTAGGCAATTTAGCAGTTACTTCTTCTTGAGCTCTCTTGAGTTCTAATAATCCCGCAGCAGTTTCTAACTCCGAGCCTCCTCCGCCAGCATTCACAACACTATTTAAACTACTTTTAAACTCTTCAGAAGTAAATCCTTGTCTATTGCTTAGTCTTTCGCTATCTATGTCTCTCATAGATGTTGTGGCATCAGCTCGTCCTGCAATTGAGCTTAATCTTGAATCAGATTCAGCAACAACCTGATTCATATCATTAGTCAATTTTTTAATATTTGAGCTGGTTTTTAAAGCTATATATCCTAATGTTTTTGTAGCTTGTGCTAACACATCCGCATTAATAGCAGTCATTGCTAACGAAGCCGCTGTCCTGTTCTGTGATGCTACATAATTGTCAAAAGCTTTTTTCATTTGCGGGTCATCTTCAAACCCGCCTTTCATCTTCTTCTCAGCCTCTGCACCAGTGAATCCACGATCCGCCAAAAATCCTCTCATCATATCCTGTTCAAAGCTCTTACCAATATCTTCTTCAGATCTCGTGTCTCCTCGCTCTCTTGCGTATTGTATAGACGCTGCTCTTAATAGGCTAGTACTGGCATCGTCTAACTTAGCAAATTGTTTATTAGCTGTGGCTCTATCTCCTTCGAGTAAAGTTCTTACTTTTGCAAGATCAAAATCTTTAAGACCTTCTCTTTGCTCGGCGCTCCCAGCAGCTTGAATATCAGGAAGCCTATTGCCTATAGCTTTAGCTAATTCAGTTACTTTAAGAGCAGCTTGCTTGGAAGCTTCTGCTTGAGCTATTTGAGCTTCTTTATTTCCGGTAACCCAATTCCATACACTTGCTGTAGCTGCTACAAGACCCGCACCAAGTCCTACAACATTTTTTTTGGCAAATGCATAACTTTTAGATAAAAGAGTAGTGTTTTTAACTACGTCTTTAGTAGCTTTTTCTGTCCCTTCTTTACCTGCAGCTTTTGTTGCTTTAGTACCTGCTCCAAAAAGAAAACCCGTTATACTTTTCTTAACACTTCCAAAAGCATCAGTAACAGCTTTACTCATTCTAGGAATTAAAGTTTTTAAACTTTTCTTCGCAGCTTTTTGAGCTTGATCAGTTGCAACTTGTTCTGCCATACCCAAAGCAGTAGCAGGAGCAGCACCAGCTACACTAAGATCACCAGCAGCTTGAAGGGTATCTGTAGCAGCATCGAACAAACCAAAACCAACATCAACAATAGCGTCTAGCCATTTGCCTTCGTATATATTAGCCGCAGCACTAGCAAAGTCTTTAGCTGCTCCAACATATGGTATAGCTCCGGTAGCCATTGATGCTGCAATTTCAGCACTTATATTAAGAGCCTGACTCTCAGATTCCATTTGAATAACATCAACAAAATCTCCAGCAATACCTTCACCACCAGCCCTACCACCACCAGCTAAATATTGTGGTGTTATACCTCCCTTATTTTTATTAATAGCTTTTAATACATTTAAATTATCTTTAGTTGATCTTGCATTTACAACAAACTCACCGGGAGTTAACATCGTAGGAACAGTATCAGTGCCTTTTTCTTGAAAGTCAATTAATTGACCCTCACTAGCATAAACAACACTACCTCCTTTAGACTTCGACCTTGACCTTCCAGCACGGCGTCCGCCTTTGGTGAACATGGCTAAAGTGGCAAGACTAGATATTATCGTTAAGAACGTACTGGCAGCTGAGGCTCCTTTTGATGCAAAACTATTCGCAGCTGCTGCTGCATCTTCTTGAGCAGTTCCTACACTAACAAGAGCTGTCTTTAATTCATCGAAAGTTTGTAATCTCTCTTTAATCCCCTGAGCAGCACTAAAATTTTCTTCAGCAAATTTTAAATCTTGTTCTGCTGATAATAATGCCTTTTGGGCTCTAGCTTTTTCTGCTGCAACTATGCCGTCCAATATACCTTTAGCTCCACCAATAGCAGCTCCACCCACAGCTCCAATTTTTCTTCCTTTTTTACCGCCTATCATTTGTCCAGCCAAGGATCCAGATTGAAGGCCGCTACCGGCGCCTGCTAAACCTTTAGTTGCTGCTTGAAAAGCAGTAGAAGTTTCGGCAGCAGTGCCTGACAGACCTTCAAAGGCAGTGCCCATTTCAGATAACTTGCCAGCAAAAAGAGTCAAACCCATACCAGCAGCAGTAGTAACACCACCAAAAGCTGAAAATTTCTCATCCACACTCTCTCCAAAAGCAAGTATTTTCTTTTTTGTTTTATCAAAAGTTTGTGCTAGTTGAGAGCCAATTTTTTTCTGTTTCTTTGCGTTCTCTTCAGCCGCTTCAGCCAACGCGTCTAATGCTTCAGCCGCTTCTGCTTCGCCAACAAGACCACCGCCAGCAACGGGAGCTGTTGCAACATTACCACCATTTTCAAAATGCTGCACACCACCTACAGGACCACCCTTATTATATCCATTAATCTTTTTAAGATTGCCATACCCAAACGATTGAGCCGATGTCTTATTGACTACAAACTCACCGGGAGTAAGCATAGCGGGTACAGTATCAGAACCAGAAATACCTCCACCTTTAGCTTTTTTCTCAAATCTACCAGTTAATAACGATGCGTTTTGGCCTCTATAATCTACTCCCTTTCTTAATAAATTAAGTAAATCTGGAGCATCAAACATAGGTCTACCGAAACCATCATATTGATTTGCTTTAGAGAAAGAGTCTTTTAAATTATCTCCTTGCGATTTAGCCCATTTATCAGTTACTTTTGTTGCTGCATCTGCTAAGAATTTAGATTTTGATTTAGGAGGGCTGTCTGTTTCGTAAGTGTCTCCACCTTTTAGTCTAGTGCTAGTTTTGTAAGGCTTTTCTGCTGGAGAAAAATTTACACTTAAACTGTCACCATCTATAGCATTTATTAAATCAACACCATGAACAGCACCACCTTGTTTATACTTATTAATTTTAGACAAGTTACCAGCACCAAAAGCTTCTACAGCACTTTTACGAATAACAAATTCACCCGGAGTAAGCATTGCTGGTACAGTATCTCCACTGCCACTGCCGGGAACACTACCTCCGCTAGCCATTCCCACAGAAGGACTACCAGACATTTTAGCTGTTAAACTCTTGACTTCAGTTGTAAGAGCGACAAGAGCTGCTGTATTAGCACTCATGTTTTGCTTACCAGCTTCTTTACTACCTCCGCCGATTGCGTCTCCCATATTAGCGCCAATACCAGAAACAGCACCAGCAGCACCGCCAACACCTTTTAATGCACCACTAAAACCTTTACCAAACTGACTTAAAAACTCAAAACCTTTACTAGCTGTTAAAGCTACTAATAAAGGAATGATAGGTTTAAAGGCACCTACTACTTTTATTAATGCACTAGCAAATGATAATGCTGTGCCTGTAAGGAATTGAAAAGTCTTACTCTCTCCAATATCTCTAATTAATCCTAAAAATTGTTCACGGACTTTTGTTAACTGGACAGCTAATGCTCCCTGTGCTTTTGTTGCAGCATCGGTCAGAGAACCTGATCCTCGTTGAGCAACGCCTAATGCTTCTTGTGCTGTAGCAAATTCTTGGAGTAAAGGAATAACTTTACCAACCTGACGGAAACCACCCAACTCTTCAATAATTTTACTGAAGGTTGTAGATCTAGGATCTATACCAGCCAATCCTTCACTCAATCTTTGAATAGCTTTATAAGGACCAATAAAGTTACCCTCTAAATCTTGTAGTTCAACACCAAGTTCTTTTAAGAAATTGATGGTACTACCTCTTTGAATACGTGTAAAAATAGTTCGCAAACCAGTAGCGATAGTCTCGGCACTTTCACGAGTCGTAGCTCGAACACTAGTAAATAAAGCAATAAATTCATTAAGAGCATCTTGCCCTTGACTGATACCCCTACTGGATGATGCAAACACACCACCAACACGCTGGATGGCAGTAATAATGTCGCTAGATTCTACAGCAAATCTACCAGCCACAGCATTGATACTTCCTAATGCACCCTCTAGATCATGTGCAGCTAAACCAAACTGCCTAAGAGAAGCAATAGCACCTTCTGTTGTATTTTTAAGATTATCAAATGTTGGAGCTAAATCAGCTTTCGCTAAAGCCTGTAAGGCTATTTTAGTTTCCGTAGCTGATAAACCAGCCTGAGATAATGTAACGCTAACCTCTGCTAAACTACTAGAACTCACACCAAATGATGTTGCCAGTCTAGTGATTTCACCAGATAAATCTTTGAGTTGTTTTTTAGTATCTCCTGTAACCTGAGAAATCCTAGTCATTTGTCTATCAAATTCTACAAATTCTCCAGTAGCATTCGCAATAGCTCCTGTAAATTGATTGACAATACTAGTAACCACACTAAAAGCGGCAAACCTTTTAACAGCTAACGCCGACTGTTTACCGAAGTCCTCTATAGCTGTAGTAGCTTTGCCAACGTCCTGTTTAGTTTGTTTAAAACTGGTGTTGCTCTTAGCTGTAACAGAAGCTAACTTGGAGGATGCGTCTGATAACTTTCGATAATGTCCTGTTGCGGTTTTAGCCGTTGCTCCTAGTTGAGCTAGAGATGTCTGGGCGGCTATAGCATTTTTCCGAAGAGCAATTAAATTTTTATTCAATTGTCCAATACTTTTACCAGCATTTTTAGCAACAGATAACTTGACATCTACACTGACATTACCCAGCTGCTTCTTAATTTGAGAAGCAACTTGTTTAACGTTTTTAGGGCCTTGCAGATTAATCTGTGCTGTGAGATTAAAAGAATTAGCCATAGTTATTTACTCTGAGGATTATTTTTAAGCTTGAACTTTCTTTTTCCTAGTTCTAGGCTTTTTAGGTTTAGGTTCTTCTTCTGTTGTCTTCTCTTCTTCTTCTTGATTTAATACTACAGGCTTACCTTTACTATCTAAAAATGGTTTAAAGTCACTAACATAATCACCATCATAAGTGACCCTATTACCTTCAGCATCGACATACTCACCTTCGGTATTAATAAATCTATTATTTATATCTACGAGCTTACCATTTCTATCAGTTTTTCGACCTTGCGAATCCACAAAGTCAAGAGCTTCATTTACAAACCCATATTCTTTCAAGAACTTGTTTTCTGGTAAAGTTGCTTCAAAATTATCTTCTAGACCATAAATCATATTAGCTAATTTATAAGCAGCTTTTACACCAACCATGTCAGCAGATCTATTGTTGTAATCCTCATATCCCTGAAAATAAGTCTTGCCAGTCTCTTTATACACCACGCAAGCAGATACTAAGTAATTAAATTTAGCGTTATCAGCTTGTCCTTCAGCAGTATTACTATCTAAATTATTTTTAACCGCAATGAGCTGTCTAAGTTCTTCTCTAGAATCTCTCATGTCTACAGCTACGGTTCTAGCTTCATCTAAGGTGATACCACCGCTAGCTAGTGTCTTTTCGCCACTATTAATCTTAGTCTGTAATTCACTAAATTTTTTATCTTTATCCTGATCCCATAAACCTTGTTTTATTAGAATATCATCTAACCTAGCTCTAATAATACTACCAGAATTAATAGCGTCGCTAAAAGCCTTATTATAAATCTTCTGTGCTTCCCTCTGACTTTTAAAAGACGGGCTTAACACCTTAAATGTGGTATCTTTACCTTCAACGTTTACTGTATACTCATGATTGTTCATAATATCTCCTTATTACTTATCAGTAATATTAAATTTGTAAGAATAACTATCTTTTATATCCCCGGTTTCGTGTAAATAATCCTCCAACTCGTATAGACCTTCTCTTAAATTATAATTTCCATGATTTAAAATTTCATTTCTTAAATCCTCCCAAATATCTAAACACTGTTCCTGTTGAGGTGTCAGCTTATCTTTGCCTTCATGCCCCCATAAAAAACCAAAATGGCTCTCTACTCTTGATAAACTACCTATCATAATTGTTTTAAATCTAGTTTCTAACTGATTTAATACATGTCTTGTATCATGTCTTTTTTTAGAATTACTCATAAACGGCCCTCTTTTTCTCTCATTTTTCTTTTTTGTACAGCAGGGATGTCTACCCAATCTATTTTCTTTTTACCTTTACCTAATTCCTGATCTGCAAATTGTTCCATCTCTTTAATAAATTGTTTACTAGCAGGATCGTTTAAATCGTGTATTTCTTTTGATGTCTGTTCTTTATCAGCCATAAAGTAAACTTCACCAGCTTCTTTGTTTTTGCCCTGTAAAGCATTTTCAGCTTTTTGCAATTTAGCGTCTCTTTCTCTCTTTCGACTCTGACTAATAACCCAACCTTCTGTAGCATCAGGATTATCTAGAATATAACTATTAGGACACTCAGGATGTTTTCTAATACTATCCAAAGATAAATTACTATTTATAGCAAATAATTGTTCGTCATTTAAGTCTTTAGTGGGGTTTCCTATAAGTCTACCCTTAGATGCAGTCCAGTAATTACTCCATTCGTAACTCCTTATTAATTTAGGTATTTTATCAAAAATTCTTTCATAAGAATATTGACTTAAAAAATTATCTAAAACAAAAGGATTTGTATCTTTTCTACGAAAGAATAGTCTACCCCTTAAATACACCGTATGTTTTAGTAAAAAGTGGTTTTTACACTTCAGTAAAAAAAAGCTTTTAGTTAAATCCTTATATGTATCTTTACAGTTATATAAAGAAAGGGTCTCTCTTCTGTTTGTCTGTAGCTCTTTTTCAAATAATTCTTTAGTTTTTTTAACATTAAAACCTAAAAATAAACCCAATTTTAATTCTTCTTGATTTTTTTCTAATTCTTCTAGCCTCTGTTGTTTTGTGTTGTTCCAAATACCAAAATGACTTAATATTTTTTGTCGTTTTATTTCGCTTAACCAATCATCACGCTCGTGATACTTAATCTCATCTTGTATTTTATTGAAATAAATATTAGCTTCATATTTAATTTTAGCTGTCGGAGTGACTACCTTAAATTTTTTCCCATGAAAATCACTATAATAGTAACCATTGATAAGTCTGTATAGTAAAAATTGTTGATTCATTATGGTATCTTTTTAAGAGTAAACTGGTTGGCTGACTCAAAAGTTAGTGAAACTTCTACACTTCCACCACCAGTATCACCACCATCATATGACACACTAGTTAAACTGCCTGTTCCTACATTCAATTCTTGACTACCACACAATATAAATTTAAGTGGAACTATACCACTATTTAATCCTGAGAATTTACATAAATGAGTAGCTTCACTAGAGTTGGTATCTATATCATAAAAGTCTAAACCAGAACCATTAATTACAGCGTTTACAGTTGTTGTTACAGTAATAGGTAAGGTAGCATACCTATATTGCTGATTAGGATTGCTAACGTTCATACCAAACTCTTTAATGTCCTGAATGCCAAAATTAGCATCAATAGTAACGTTTGTAATATTAGAGTCTGCTGGTAGTAAACCCTGAGCTATTATACTCTCGGATGAACTCAAATGTTGTCTTCGATTTACGAGACCACTACTTCGTAACTGTGAAAATACAGTATTAGAAACAAGACATTGATTAAAATATTTATGATAACATTTAAGCTCGATATCTTCAGTGAAATTACCATTTGCTGGAAAATTATAAGCCACAGAATTAATGCTAACTCCACTTAAAAGTATGTTATAAGTATCACTAGCAGGAGATTCAGCTAATTTGCTCTCAGTATCTTTACCAATGAATAAACACAAATTATTATTATGAGTATTTATATTGTCTTCTATCGTGCCACTATATATAAGACCTATACCGCTACTTATAATTCTCGAAACACCTATAGTAACTTCAGGATAGTTAGGTACATACTTATGTATTTTGAGACTACCGTACTGATCTAAGATAATATTTTCCTGCTGAGTGTTCAAAGTCACGCTCTGAACACCCTCTACAGGTACATCATTATAACATATCCCTTGACAGGCATAAAATACCCGTTGATTTCCCATAACAGTCCTTTTAAATATTTAACCTAGTATCCTATAAAAGAGCTCTTTCAGGTTGAGCGCCAGAAGAAGAAATATGTAAGTCATTAAATGTAACATAACTATACGAAAGCGTTGCATTACCACCACCAGTGTCACCACCAGCAAATGCCACACTTGTCAACTTAACCTTGTTACCAAGATCAATAGTGTAAGCCCCATTAACATTTCCTGTAGGCGAACACATAACAAACTTAGCGGAACTTTCGCTAAGGCTTAGGTTTTGGCAAGATGTGTCAGGCACAGTTACTGTCGTATCGTCAAGACCTGTTGCAATACATTCGATATCTAAGCTAATTTCTAGAGGAAAGTTAACATAACGATGGAATGTAGAAAGCCTACCAAGCTTAAACATTTCTTCACGACCGAAGTCAGCACTAATACTAATACTGGTAATAGACTGTCCTTGTACCTCAGTTGGGAAAGAACAAATACCTGTATTAAGATGCTGTCGTTGGAAAGCTTTACTAACGCCCTGAGCAGCTTTTGCAGCTCCGCTGAACATAACGTTCGATGCTGCACTAATAGACTTATCATTACCCACGAAACTACACTCTTCGGTAAAGTTACCATCCGTACCAATAGTATAGCTTACAGAACTCAGATAAATAGGATCGCAGACAATAGCTCTTGTGTTAGCAAGTGTCGAAGCTGTATCACTACCTACGCCCATAACTAATTTTGTTCGTTTGTTTGCATTAGATACAATACTACCTGTACCTACAGCAAGCTCATAAATGGTTGGATGACCATCTAAAACCTTATTAATAGTGACCTCAACATTAGGGTCTGTTACAACATTATCATAAAGCTCTAATTGACCAAGCTGGAAGACCTGCTCAAGATTAAAGTTAGTGTTCATAGTAACACTTTGAGCACCAGCTACAGCTATTAGTCCTGTTGATACACCCGATTTGTTGTATTGAGGGTCTGCGAGGCTTGTGTTGCCTGTTTCCTTCGCTAAGGCGACACCATGCGAAGCATAAAATACTCTATTATTGGCCATTTGAAGTCTCCGATAAAATTGGTAAGGATGGTATTACTATAAAGTACACCAAAAACAGTTATACTATAATAATTTCAGCTGTTGTGCGGATAGTGCTTTCAAATAGGTCTGGATTTACACTTTCAACACTAGAAACTACCATATTTTTTAATCTACAGTGATTATAATAGAAGTTATCGTTATTAACCAATTTATTATATTGTATACGAGTAACGTTTAATGTACCATCCATAGTGTAAGGAGATACACCACTTTGTGCTACAGTATTTATATCATATAGTTTAATTACTCTATCTTCTTGCAATCTAATTATATCGCATATATTATTTCTATCATAATGATTATCAGCTACAACATGAATTAAAATGTCTTGATCTAAAACCATAGATTGGTCACCAAGCCTCCAAGGGGAAGATGAACTTCTAGGAACTATCTCAATAACTACAGCTGGTAATTGAACTCTATTTTTAGGATCTACAAAAAAATCTCCTTTATCTTTACTTTTGTGATGTTTACTATTTTCGTCAGTAGCATATTGAATTTCTTGCCACCATTCAGCATCAGCATAGGTATAAACTTGAACCCATTTATAAGTATAATTTAGTCTTAAATTTGTAGTCATAGGAATATTTGTATCAAATATAACCCGACCATTTAAATAATCTTGAGAATGAGCATAGGTTCCAGCAGCATTAGTGGCAATAAATCCAGTATTATTAATTGTTATTCCTGAGATAGTAACAGGTGCCGCTTGAGCCGCAACACCACCTGCAAACGAGTATAGTCCACCTACGCCCGTTTCATAAACCCAGTTTTTCCTCATGGTTTGCCAAACTTGACCATTTTTATAGTTAGGGTCTTGTACTGGATATAATCTATCCGGAGAACTACCATGAATATTGTTTATATTTTTCTTAACATTTATATAACCCCCAGCAGCTAATAATCCATAATCAATAAAATCTTTTAGATTATACTCTAATTGATTACTGACGTAATTAAAGCTAGCCGAACCATCATATTGACCGTTTCGTAAATAAAATTTAGGATCATATTCTGCCATTATTGTAACGCTTCTGCTAGAGTTCTGTCTATTATACCTGAGACACTTTGTATAGCCCTAGTAATCCAATTATCGTTGGGACTACCAGCAAACCCTGATGGTACACCCCACTTGCCAGTAACAGTTTTTTTCATAACCAATCTACCAGCTCTACCTTCACCACCAGATATTTCATATTCTTTAATAATAATTTTATCGCCTTGTATTAATAACCAATCCAACCATGCTAAACTTTGACCTTTTTTAGTTTTCTGTTTAGCTGATGGTGAACTAAGAACATCTGAATAATCAGATCGAATAGCTTCTATAGATATAGAGCTAATAATCTGACCAGATCTAATTTTTGGAGATTGATAGGTAACCTCAATATTTTTCCATAATTTCAATAAATTGTCTATTTTACTCGCAGCATCTGGAACGCCAAACTCATCTCTTAATCTACCCCCAATTAAAGAACTATACTCTGGTTGAGAAACTATAGCTGATTCTATAATATTAGGAATTCTTCTTTTTAACTGTTTTACTGCTTTGAGCATGATCTTGTTTGCATCACCTAGCAATGCTGATAAAATAGCTTTTTGTATTTGTTGTTCAGTGTCTATTAATTCAAGAGAAAGTCTCATTCTGCTCCTCCTCTTTGCCAATTCGTAACAATATATCTATTGTCCCCTAAACTTACAAACTCAGGTTCACTCATTCTGGTATAAGAATTTTGCCTATAATCAGAAATGCCATTTCCTGAAGGAATAACATAGTCAGCACTTTTAATTTTAGGATAAGATGCTATTGTTGATATAGATTGCATATTACCAACAGCCGTAGAAACAGAACCTATTTGCATGAAATCTTTTTGATTAAACACCAAGGTCAACTGAACCGTCTCTTCCTTAGTTGTTGTAGTTTTACCTTCTCCAGCACATACCGGGCATAGCTGACCATAAGGGAACGGCATAATACCGCTGCCGTTATACACGCCGTTGGATCTTTTAGAAAGAGGGTCATAGCCACAATTGGGACATTTTACGCCACCCTGTTCGTAAACAAACACGCAAGGTTGAGCAAAACCTGACGAACTTACTAACATGTCAATAGCACTATTATACATAGCCTTGACACCATTTAAATTAATGTTCATTATGAATAAAAATTTCTAAGTCTAGAATAGTGGTCATGTAAATACCTTGGATCAAAATTATTACCAACAAACGGACCAAGAATAGCCTCTATACCATTAGCATTACTAATCTCATATTGCATCCTTAGCTTATCATACATGTAACAAGGACCGACATCTAAAATATCTTTATAGCCCCTTAGGTTGCCTTGAACACTTACCTGAGCAGCACCTAGCCCAGCTTTGATTCCTTCGTTAGCAGCTTTAGTTCTAAACGTACTTTGATCAAAAAAGCAGGCAGCCTTTAGCGTCACAAAACCAATAAAGTCTTCATCCCTATCGGCAAGAGTGCATGGGTCAGGATCAATGGTTAAGTTTGTTAAATTTACTTTATAATCATTAGGTAAATTAATTTCTCTGGTTACATATTGTGCAGAAACTACGAGAACTTGTTGTAGTCTGTCATCTTCATATGTAGGCTTGTCTCCTAAATCATTAATCCAAGTACGGACTATGATAGGTAATTCTAACTGCCATGACATGCGGTTTTCTCCTAGAATACGGTAATAATAGTGTTATACACCTAATCAACAATTATCCTGAAGGAACTACAGGGCCTAAGAAACTACTGAACGTGCCAGTTCCAATGGTATTAATAGCAGCGATACTGACAAAATAACCGGTTCCATTAATCAAACCTGTAATAGACCCACTAGAAATTGAACTCACCCCATCATTATATGTTATCGGTGGACCACCAGCATTCTGTCCACTGTACTGTATGACATAATCACTGATGGCATTGCCATTATTAGCAGGCTCATTCCAGTTGACACCAATTTGAGTATTGCCAGTTGTAAAAACGAAAGGAGCTGCAACATTTGACGGAACTGATGCTGGCATACCTGTACCGCTAGCACTGTAAACTCCAGTACCTAAATCATTAGTAGCCCCCACAGCAAAGAAATATTGATTACCATTGGTCAGTCCTGTTATTGTTGCTGTAAGACCTGTACCTACTCCATCATTATATACTGTTTCATTAGTGACTGGGTTGCCAAAGCCATCTATTCCAGTAGATCCAACTTTTACTATATAGTCTTGAATAGGATATCCTCCATCGGATGGTAATACCCATGATAGCCCTAATTGTCCACCCACACCACTAGAGATAGATAAGCCAGCTATTTGTGAAGGCACTGTTCCAGAAGCTATATGATTTAGTATAACAATTCCACTGTTGGTTGTAGAACTATTAGCGAATATAGAAGATGCTGTCACATTCACATAAAAGGTTTCTGTTTGCCCAAAAATTCCTGTTATGTTGAAAGTTTCTAATCTATACTTTCTCCCATATGAAGACCCTCTAGCATTGCCTGTAGAGCCAGTAAGACTCCAAGTGTAAACTATATCATTAACATTTGTGTTATTGATCAATCCATGAAAATAAGTATTTGTAGTTCCTGATAAATTGCTAGAGCTAGGAACTACTAAGGAGCCACTCAAAACCGCTGTAGTAGGATTACCTGTAACATTAATGACACCTTTAAAATTAGAGTCATTGCTAGCACGATAATAGTATGTTCCAGTATTACCCACACCCGGATAAAATTTCACAACACCACTATCTACATTATTGTTTAACAAAGTGTGCTTTGTTGGAACAGCTATTGTTCCTGTCTCTGTTAAGGATATATTAAAAAGTTTAGATGGACTATCAGTATCAACATCAAAAACTAAAACGTCAGTATCTCTTATAGTTAATGTTGGATCTGATGCTGATGAGTAGGTTGTACTACGATCAGAACCTGTTACTAAAAAATTAAAAACACTTTGACCTATAGTAAGAGCATGAACATTACCAATAACAGGTTTCTGTATATTGGCAGCATAATGCTTCTTATTGCCTGAATATTTAATTATAAATCCAGACGCAGGTGTACCTGAAGTAGAACTGTAATGGGCTAATTTCATCCTTTTCATAATCGAATTTTATCCTTAGAATGTGGATATCGCAGCACGCTTCCAAGTGTTATCTTTAATAGCTATATATATATGAGTTTGAGTAAATCTAAGCTCACCTTGAGAACCAGCAGCAGTAGCATTAGCTGGAGCACCAGACATATTTGCAAGTATCTGACCAGATACAGCAACGGATAAAGTAGCTGGAGATGCTACATATGTTAAAACTATACCACTAGCCGATTGTAGCTTGGCGTTTAAATCGCCTGTTTGTATAACAGTCGCGTCAATATCTAATCTTTTAGCTGCAAGGTTTAAGTTTAAACCCGATCCAGCTAATAAGTTACCTGTAGTTATAACGGAAGTGTCGATATTAAGAGTGACACCGCCTGCAGCACCTCCACCATCAAGACCAGTACCAGCAGTAACAGCGGTTATATCTCCAGCACCACCACCTCCAGCAACAGCACTAATGCTATTATAAAATCCGGGACCAATCTTTAAAGCATTAGTATCCCGAGCAAAAGCTGCTTCTCCACTAGCTAATCTTGGATTTGTTCCAGATAGGTTGGCTACTGTATCATTTCTTAATTGTATTCTGACTTTTCCGTATTCGTAGGCCATTTTTAACCTCTACTTGTTTTGGGGGGTAATTTACATTAATATACACATTATGGTGTATCAACGATGTTATTTTCAATACCTAATTTAGCTACGTAATTTATAATAGCTCCCATAGCTGTTTGAAGATCACCATCCTCATCTGATTTTTCTAGCATATTTTGAACTACAATCCAATCACCTCCATTTGGATCTAATTCTGCTACACCGTCTATCATGCCATACTTATGTAATTTTACTTCTCCATTAACCTCTCCATTGGGATCTGGAGCTTTAATTATTACTTCTTCTACCCAAACTCTATCATAAACTTTTTCTGGAATAGTGGTTGGATCTGCTGCGTTTAAAACTGGTAAAGAGGCCATAATATTTTCTCCTACGAATTATTAATTAAAAAGATGAATGAGCAATTCTTCTCCAATGATTATTTCCAATGGCTAAGTATACATAACTTGAATCAAATCTGAGGGAACCCATGCCTCCAGCAGCGGTTGAACTGGCTGGTGCTCCTGACATATTAGCAAGTATTTGACCTGATGTTGCAATTTCTAACGAACTTTGTGAAGCATTGTATGTTAAATTTATACCACTAGCCGCTTGTAACTTTGTATTCAATGTTCCTGTTGTTAATACTTCACCACCACTAGCAGTAATAACACCATTAACCTCTAGTTTTGTTGCTGGTGTGGATGTGCCAATACCGACCCTGTCTGTACTAGCATCTGAAAAAATCAAATTAGAATCTGTATCACCTGCAACTCTAAAGTCACAATTCCGAAGACCATCATTAAAAATAAAGTTGCCAGCAGTATCAAATCTAGCGAGTTCTACTTGCTGACCTATAAAACGAAGATTAATAGTACCACTAGTTCCAACGTTAAAACTACTGGTAGAAACGCCTATTCCTGCAATTCCGTTAGTCTCATCATAAAAACGTAAATAACCAAAATCATCTATAGCAGTATCCAGCGATTTGGCTGGATATTCCCATCTTACTAAATCATTAAACCGAACAGTTCCACTAACGTCTAGTTTTGCTTGCGGAGAAGATGTGCCAATTCCAATTCTGTCTGTACTAGCATCTACGAATAATAGATTTGCATCAGAATCACCTTCTACTCTAAAATCAGAATTGCCTCCACCTTCATTAATAACAACAGCAGCAGACTGCACTTGAATCTCTGAACTAGAGTTGTTATTTGGTCCACGAACGTAAGTAATACCATTTGCGTTTGAAGAAACAAAAGTGTGCCGACCATTACTAATCATCATATAAGTAGAATCAGGATAGTCTTTATGGGTAATAGAACTATATGCTGTAGCAGGAGGCCACTCCTTAATAACTATATCGTCAACTTTTGCATTTCCTACAACCTGTAATGTGTGATCAGGAGAGGCAGTGCCAATACCAATATTCGTCCCGTTGTCATAAATAATACCACTTGTTAAACTATCTACATCACTCCATTTAGCAATATAATTTGCTGTACCAGTACCATCAATGTTACCACCACCAGTAACCCCGCTAAACACAATATTTCCAGCACCGTCTGTAACTAAGCTGTGTCCAGCTGTACCATCAACACTTGGGAATGTATAGACGCCATTAACATTTAAACTATTAATTCTACCAGTACCAACGACATGGAGTGGATGTAAAGGAGTAGCTGTTCCTAAGCCTACATTTCCAGCAAAATAGTTTTTATCATCAGTACCTTCTTGATACATACCAAATTTATTAGAGGTAGCAACTTCACTAGTTGGCCTTAAACGTATATGATAAGCATTTTGTATACTTCCACCAAAAGTTCCAGAACCTGAAGATATTTCTGAATATAAACCATAAGCAGTAGTCATTTCACCAGAGCCAAGATTCAATACTCTATTACGAATACCAAAACTTTCATTTATAACACCACTAGATTGAAAACTAGTATGACCACCAGCATATGTACGAAGACCATAAGCTCCCACTATTGTTCCGCTACCATTAACCAATCCGTTAGCATCTATAGCCATGCAGTAACCAGAATTTGTTACTCCATGATTCACTGATTGAGTCATATTAACTTCTAGACCGTGACTATAGTTTAATCTTGAAACAGCATCAAACACATGATCACAATCTACATCTATTCCTCTTGCAGTTCCACCAGCAGAAAGATCAGAGAAATTTTTATCTTGATAGATTGAAAGTTTATAATTTGCTATTGCTGTTCTACCGATACCTATAGCATCAA
>Ga0307488_10000046_pt1 | contig 92616 bp, 83 predicted proteins | sample SB02metaG_FD_202248 | JGI IMG/M metagenome (GOLD analysis project Ga0307488, IMG submission 202248) | Sea-ice brine microbial communities from Beaufort Sea near Barrow, Alaska, United States - SB 0.2 | ecosystem: Environmental > Aquatic > Marine > Coastal | place: USA: Alaska | collected...
GTATTCATTGGGTTGCCGGCATCATCATTATAACTCGCCATCGACTTACGGATTTGGTCGACCTCTACTAGTTTTACATGAGGGTTTTTTAATACGCCTTTGACTTGTTCAAGACTAAAACCATCAAACTCTGCAGCGATAAATCCATCGCCTTCAACTTTAATCTGACCACCATTCTGTTTAGTTAATGCTTTAACAATACCTTTGCCATTATTATCTACTTGAATTACATAACGCTCTTGAGCTTGCGCAGCGGTTGCGCTCATCGCTATTATACAAGCAGCGGCTAAAGGGGTTAATCTGTTTACAATTAGCTTTTTCATAATACTCCATGAAATTTTCTGAGGTTTAGGGCGTACTTTCCAGCGTTTCTTATAGTAGTTATTATTTGCGCCGTGAATTCGATTCTATAAACTCGAATTATTAACTTACCGCATAAATGGCTTCTTTGTAAAGTGATGTTGCCGTGTTGCTGTTTCAGTGAAAAATGAAAAATAATAGCGTGTTAACCTGAGCGGCCATAAAAATTAAATGCCTTAAAAGTACGTATTGTCAACCCACTTTCATTATGCGTAACTCTTAAATTTATTCGTACTTTATTGGTTTTTAATAATTTATTCGCACTTTATTGTTTTTTAATAAAGTGATTTTTTTAGCAATTTGGCAAGAAAATCGTTCATCCCGCGTTTGATGCAGGGTTCTCTGTATTCACCAAATGCATTAACAGCTCGGGTACTAATTTACTAATGAATCAACTGTTTTTTGAATAACAAATTATATGAAGTAGAATAGACAAAAAATACTATGGCTGAATTAAACAAAATAGTTAGGCATACATTCAGATTTTTGCTGGTAACTCTTGCTGGCGTTATACCTTTCTAAGGTGTAGTGTTTGTTTAAAAAATAAGCATCAATGACTTATTCAATCTACACATCAATTAGACTTTGACATTCTGGGCCATTGGTTGCTCGCTGCCTGGGTGCTCTATCAACAATATCAGGAGTTTAGATGTTTACTCAAGCAATAGTACGAAAGCCTTGTGAGGCTATAGTTAACGGACTAACCACAGCAAACTTGGGAGTACCCAACTATACGCTCGCTTGTGAGCAACACCAAGATTATGTGACGGCATTGCGGGAGTGCGGCTTGCATGTCACCGAATTAGCCCCCTTAGAAGACTTTCCAGATTCTTGCTTTGTTGAGGATGTAGCATTACTTACTAAGCATTGCGCTATTTTAACTCATCCTAGTGCTCTAAGCCGCAAAGGAGAAGTCGCTTATATTGCAGCCTCACTAGACCCCTTTTATTCTTCAACACAGTCCATCAGTAATAAGGGAAATGCCGAAGCTGGCGACATCATGATGGTAGGTCGCCACTTTTACATTGGTTTATCGCAACGAACCAACCTAATTGGCGCTAACGAGATCATTCGTATTCTAAACCAACATGGCCTATCTGGCTCTACCGTTAAGATGAAGGAATTACTACATTTAAAAACCGGTGTTAGTTATTTAGAAAATAATAATCTACTCGCCTACGGTGAAATGATGTCACACCCTGACTTTGCTCAATATAGGCGCATCGAAGTTGATGAAGATGAGCAATATGCAGCGAATAGCGTATGGATAAACGGTACGGTTTTAATACCTACGGGTTTTCCAAAAACGCTAAGAGCCGTTCAACAATTAGGTTACCAAACCCGAGAAATTGCGATGTCTGAGTTTCAAAAGATAGATGGTGGCCTAAGTTGTTTGTCTTTGCGTTTTTAGTCAAACTAAATTTTAATGAAATACGGTATGACCACTAACGCCAAACCAACAATAATTAATAAAGTAACACTGGGCATCAAATACGGAAATACAAAAAGCGCTACTCCTATAAATAGGGGGATTGGGGCTTTTTGTTTTTTCCCATAAACGAAGTAGCCAATGCCTATTCCGCTAAACAAAATACTCCAAAGCATTATCGATGAATCATTCATTTTATAGGGCCTTGTCAGTTATAAATTACTGGGCATATAATGAGTTACTAAAGCGCCCAAGTTAGACCCTAACACCTGGGGCTGACATTCACATCTAATTTACACTCAGCCTATAAAAAGCTGGACAGTGGTTGCGAATTCGGTCAGGTTTGACGGAATAATGCCAATATCGAATGAGGAAATTAATGTATACCTTTACAAAAAATATGCTGATCATGTTAAGTACCATTGCGTTGACGACTAGTGTGCTTGCAAGTGATTTAACTGATGATCAGCAACTAGCCCGAGCTATCTATAAAGAAGCAGTTGAGACGCCAACATCGGTTGAGCAACCTGGTTCGACTGTTGTATTAGCCAATAAATTTAAGGCGTACTTAAAAGCGGCTGGCTTTACTGACGAAGATATCACCATACAAGATATGAGTGGGTTAGCTGGTTTGATAGTGCGTTACCGTGGTAGTGACAATTCTAAAAAAGGCATCGGTTTTTTAGGCCATATGGATGTTGTAACAGCCTATAAAAAGGACTGGGTCTTAGATCCATTTACACTAACAGAAAAAGACGGATACTTTATGGGTCGTGGTGTGGCCGATAACAAAGCAGGTGTCGTTGGCATTCTGGCAACTTTTATTAAGCTAAAAAAACAAGGTTATGTGCCCAATCGTGATCTCTATATTATTTTTACGGGTGATGAAGAAACGGGAATGACCACGACCATTGCGCTGGCAAATATGGCTGCAAAAGCTGAAAAACATGGTGATCTGCTGAATATTGAATTTGCTTTTAACGGCGATGCTGGTGGTGGCATGCTAACGACCGATGGTAAAAGCATTCAATATGCCATTCAAGCTGCTGAAAAAACCTATCACACGCTTAACCTCACTGTGAAAAACTCAGGGGGTCATAGTAGTCGTCCGCGCAAAGATAATGCCATTTATCAATTAATGGATGCGCTGAAGAAAATACAAAGCTACGAGTTTCCAGTGATGGTAAATGAGGTCACATCTGGATTTTTAATCGCTATGGCAGAAAAAGAAACTCCGGAGAATGCCGCCGCGTTGCGTAACATAGTAGAAAATGCAAATAATAAGGAAGCCGCTGCTCAATTATCAAAATCAGTACTTTTTAATGCCACACTTCGCACCACATGCGTGGCAACTATGCTAGAAGCAGGACATGCAGAGAACGCGTTACCGCAGTCTGCAACTGCCACAGTTAATTGTCGTATTATGCCTGGTACAACTCCACAAGCGGTTGAAAATACGCTCTCTGATATTATTGCCGATAAGGAAGTCGTTATCACGGCCCTTGCTGAATCAACTTATGCCGACGCATCTCCACTCAAGCCAATTGTGATGGATGCTGTTAAATATGCTATCTCAAAACATTATGGTGATGTGAATATTGTACCTAATATGTCTACAGGGGGCACCGACGGCAAAGAGTTCCGAGCGATTGGCATTCCGGTGTATGGCGTAAGCGGTATGTTTGCCGTATCAGGTGAATCAAATGCTCACGGCTTAAATGAAAAGGTACAAGTGCAAAGCTTTTATCGTTCCCTTGACCACTGGGAAAGATTAATAAAACACGCCACTGGTGGTGTTAAGTAATCAATAGCTGGTTCGTGCGAAAGCTGTCACTCAGTTTTTGCATGGCCAGCCCCTTACCTCGCCAGACGGTGACTTTATCAGTGCAGTGGCTACTTATTTCTGCACTTAAAGAAAGCATTCGATTCTACTGTCATCACTGTGACGTCATGCTGATTTACAATCTCATAATTTACGCAAATTAAACCAACACCGGGTTTACTCTCAGACAATCTGCACTGAGTCACGCAACTTTTAACACTTAGAATGTATCCCGGATACACTGGCTTCAACCACTTGAGATTATCGATACCAGGCGAGCCAAGTGATCCATGTTCTTCGGGTAAATTATCAATCAGCATCCGCATGAACATCGCCGAAGTATGCCATCCACTGGCACATAATCCGCCAAACAGCGATTGTTTCGCTGCCTCACTATCTAAATGGAAAAACTGAGGGTCATATTTACTAGCAAATTCTTTTATTTCACTTTCCGTTACCTGATATGCACCAAACTGAGATGTTTGACCCGGTTGATAATCTTCAAAGTACATATGTCTTCCTATAATTTATGGTAGTAAAACTGATTAAACATAAATTCCAACTATTTCGCAACTGCGCATGCAAGGCGAGCCTCATAACATCTGAGCTTAGAACATCACTTTTACTGCTGCTGTTGCCTGATGAGCGGATTTGCGTACATGTTTAACAATTTTTGTCGTTCTTCAGAATTTAGCATCACTAAACGCGACTCGAGATAACGCTTCGTGACTTCCTCACTAACTGAATCGGTTTTAGGCGATTGAGCTTGGGATCCACTATTCAGCAAACGCAACGCGACTCCGGAAGTAGAAAAAGTTCGGTACCCAGCCAAAATTTCTTGATCAATAAAAGTCGAAACCTCCTTTGCATTGCTAAATTGATTGCCGACGAGTTTGCCAAAGTGCACATGTACTCTGCCTTTTTTACCGGTTATGCCGTTCACGATACTTTGCATGTCCTCGTTATCCGGTTTTTCATAACCCCCCTCTTTTGCAGCTTGGTATAACTCTTTTGCTTTGCTTACATCACATGGATCAAATTCATAGGAAATAGACACAGGTACAATTCTCAAATTTGCAATGTAGTCAGAAAAATCAATCTCTTTGGGTTTGTTTAGTGACAGCATCGAAATAATAGCTGGGTTAGTTATATCAATACCGTCTTTTGCTCGACCCTCGCGTTGGGCTATCCAGAGGTGCTGTTTGTCATTTTTTAAAGAGCAGTGGATGTATTCACTGAGTAACTTAGCCGCCGCTAATTTTGCCCTTCGGCCCTCTACTGAACGCTGCACTACAAAACACTTATTCAAGCGCAGAATGTCAGCGACCCACCCTTTACTTAACAAATTGTCGCCAACCGCAATTCGAACCGTGTCTTGCCCATTAATGTGCAGCACCCAATTGACGAAGGCAGGATCAAGTGCGATATCTCTATGATTGCTTATAAACAGACAAGGTGCAGACAAATCAAGTGTGTCGATTCCAGTCACTGTTAACGCGTTTGTTGTTTTGGTCAACATGCGCTGCATGTAAGGTTCGATCATATCCTGAAAGTCACGCAGGCTCACGGTCGTTTGTATTTTTTTGCTAATAAAACGTTTAATAAAATAGGCAAATATTGGCTTCATAAACTGAGGCCATTTAGCAAAACGAAAGGCGACTAACGTGCTAATAAACTCGCCGTTGTTAACTAATTGCTTTAGTACATGGGGTAAATCAGCATTATCGTATGGTCTGATTTCGTCAAATTTAGACGTCATATCTTGGTTTTTACCTTACTTATATCGCTTGAATATGGACCTATTGTAAGACCCGCCAATTCGCTTCTAATTGTTCGATTGCAGTGCTTATATAGAGCGATTCATCGCTGATCGTAATTGACCAACTTGACTTACGTTCCACCTGTCTTGTTAACGCCTGAATTTGATCCCATTGAAAGGCAAAAAATCCAATAGGTAAGGTTTCAAATTGGGCTTTACTTTGTTTCCACCACACATCCGACTTTGAGTTGAAACTATACACAAATGTATTTTTGGACAGTCGACACACTTTTTTCATTCGCTCAAAACTTGGCTCGCCAACATCAATCCAACTCAATAATTGGTCATCTAATGTTTTTTGCCAAATATCAGGTTCTTCGACGGAACTTAACCCTTTGGTAAAAGCTAATAAGTTTTCGTTATCATCAAAGGAATGAAGACAAAATACCAGCACACGAACCACCATTCGTTCTAGCGTTTCAGAAGGATGTTGTGCAACGGTCAAGCTTAAGTTGGGATAATGATGATTATTTATGTCAGCAAGCGTGATATTAAATTTGTAAATTGTGGGTTTAAGAGCCATTTGATTTTCAGTTGTTCAGTTAGATTTCGGCATTATTGCAAGTCAACAAAGTTAAAGTTATACGTGACCGCGCGTTTTAAAACGCATAATTGGGAGTGTACACTACATATAAATTATCTTTTTAAAAGAATGCATGTAACGACTAAACAAGGACTGAGTGCTTGTCGCTAAAAAAATATCTTAGGTTTGCATACGAGCCAAGCAAGCGCTCATTTTATACTATAAATGCTTCATTTAGCGTGTGACATTTAGTTCAGAATGCTAAGTATTAGTAAATACGACCAGATAAGCAATTTAAAAATATATTAACACTCTGTTTTATATATATATTATTTTTGGTACGAGCTTTGCTTTGCGTATTAGTAGTGTAACAAAGATGTGTAGATCGATACCGTTAGTAATGACATTGAAGTGTTCTTTAGCTTCCCTGTTTTTTACATTCATTGCTCTTTGTCTATATTATATCATTGTATGCAGCAACCTAAAGTCAATATCAACATCATTGATAAATAGCGTTAATAAAGGAATATGATCATGCCCGTAAAGTTAGAAGATAGGCCCATAGAGCAAGTAAAAGAAGAAGTCATTGACGTACTTATTCATAATTACAGTCATGGCATTATTTCTAATGACGCTTTTGAGCGTCGACTGGATGCAGTTATAGAGACATCATCGCATCAAGAAATGGTGGATCAGATTCAAGATTTAGATGCTGCTCCAGACGATACCTTGAAGAAGCAAAAGGAACAGCAGTTTTCTGTGCACTATAGCCAAGCGCCAGCTGAAGACAAAGAAACATTGATTAATATTTTAGGCGATACTGACCGCAGCGGGGTATGGACGGTGCCCAAAGAAATTAGACTATTTACGTTACTCGGGAGTTCAACCCTCGACTTTACAGACGCCCGCTTTAGTAGTCCTAACGTAACGGTAAAAGTATTCAGTCTATTAGGTAGTGATAAAATATTCGTCCCTGAAAATGTGAATGTACTATCGAAGGCATTTTGTATACTGGGCACTTCAAAAAATAAAGCGCCTTCAGTTGCGTCTACCCACGCTCCCACTATTACGCTTGAAGGTGTAATTATCTTATCCGAAATTAGTATTAAAATTAAAACTACAATGAAGGAAAATTTCGTCGCATTTGCGAACAAAATGAAGACCTTATTTGAGTCTAATCCCAAGGTATAATTCACTCTCCAATTATGCCTTGTTGGCCGATTTTCATGCACTAGAAACGCCGCTGTAATAAAACTCGATAGACGCAATGCTATAGGTGATTCTTACGTTTTATTTAGCGTTTTTTGTACCAATTACCTGATGCATGAACTTATCCTAAATTAACGCTGTAATAATAAGATATTGGCGCAGTATTACGCTATGCTATTTTATTGTTTTGTCCATCGATAATTGCTGCAGATATAAGCACTCTTTGGATTTTTTTGATTATAAGGATAGGAGTACTAGATGCATTGGCGTCGTTGGTTGGTAACTGTTTTTTTTTGTTTTGCCATAGTCGGCTTACTTAGTTTTGTTAAATATAATCAAGTTATGGCTGCAATTGCCTTCGGAGAGTCATTCCCCGAGCCCAGTGAAACGGTAAAAGTTGAAAGCGTAGGAATATCGACTTGGCAACCTAGTTTAAAGCTCATTGGCTCAGTGTTACCGACACAAAGCTTAGAAATTCGTAACGAACTTGAAGGCGTTGTTACTTACATAGGATTCAAGTCAGGCGGAAAAGTCGAAAAAGGCGCCGTGCTGTTAAAAATGCAAATTGACGACGAGTTGGCACAACTCGACGCTATTGACGCAGAAATAACCATTGCTGAACTAGATGCCAGTAGATTTCAAAAGCTATTCGAACAGCGTGCCTCAAGTCGCGATCAGTATGAGCGAGCAAAAGCGCAATTAGCGGTTTCTTTAGCTCGAAAGCGCGCACTTGAAGCCGTTATCGCAAAAAAGACAGTGACCGCGCCTTTTAATGGTCAAGTTGGATTGCATGAACTTGAAATTGGAGCGTTTTTATCTGCCGATACAGTAACCACAAAGTTGGTTAGTGATTCTCATACCGTATGGGTTGATTTCAATCTCCCACAAACTTATTCAAACTTGACGATAGGAAGCACAGTGTCTGTCAGTTCCAGCAGTTTGGGACTGTATGACGCAAAAGCCGTGATCGCTGCAGTCGATCAAGAAATATCAACACGCTCTAGAAATATTAAAGTACGCGCAGAACTAACCAGCGAGCTGGTTAAGCTAAAACCGGGCACTATTGTGACCGTTTCAATACCAGTTTATGCACTCAAAAAAGTCGTTCGACTTTCTAGTAAAGCAATTAGATACGATACTTTTGGAAGCTATGTTTTCAAATTAACAAAAGACGATAAAGGCGATTGGCGCGCCGCTCGCCAAGTCGTTAATGTAATTCATAAAGAGGGTGAAATTAGTATTATTGATATTGCGTCGAGCAATGGATTGGAATTAAACGATGTTATTGCAACTCAAGGTTCGTTTAAATTGCGCGAAGGTATTTTAGTTTATATCGATGGACGAGGCGAATAAGGGTTATGGACAATCAAAAACCTGATCTTGGCAAACCAAGCATCATGGACGTTTTTTGTAAGCGTCCTATTCTAGCTATCGTATTGTCACTTGCTTTATGCCTAGTCGGTATTAGGGCTGCTCTCGAATTACCTATCCTACAATTTCCAGAAATTGAAAGTGCATCGCTGCAAATTGTTACACCGTATGTTGGTGCATCAGCCCAGGTCGTTCAAGGTTTTATTACTGAGCCTATTGAACGCGCCGCGGCCTCAGTTCCCGGTGTCGACTACATTGATTCAAACACCACACCCGGCGTTAGTACGGTAACAGTATGGTTGCGTCTTGGCGTTGACAGTACCCGAGCATTGGCTGAACTTTCCTCTCGGCTCGACCAAATTCGTTTTGAATTACCGACAGGTGCTGAAGACCCAACAGTTCAAGTTGTGCGAGCAGACAGGCCCTTTGCTGTATTCTATTTAACGGTTAATTACGATGAAGAAGCTGCCGGCATGTCACGCTTCGAAGTTACCGATTATCTATCTCGTCGTGTTGTGCCTAGTTTAACCACTATTCCAGGTGTACAACGCATCGGACTTGAGGGGGGCCGCTCTCCAGCTATGCGTATTTGGTTAAATGCAGAAAAAATGGCCGCTCTTAATGTTGCCGCTGATGACGTTTCTGAGGCGCTGCGCGCAAACAATCTGGTGGCAACGATAGGCCGCAGTGAAAACTCGCAGCAACGCATAGGCTTATTAACAGATACCTCACTCAGTGACGCCGATGAGTTTGAAAACCTTATCATTCGCCAGGTAGATGGTGCTCAAATTCGTATTAAGGATATTGCTGAGGTAAAATTAGGTGAAGAAGAAGGCCAAGTCAGTTCGCGTTTAGACAAAGACACCGTTTTATATATCTCTGTGTGGCCGCTGCCTGGTGCCAACGAAATCGAAATTGGCGACCGTTTGTATGACATGCTGGAAGAGGTAAATCAAACCTTACCTCAAGGTTTAAGTATTACTGACGGCTATGACGGCACCATTTACATGCGCAGTGCATTGCGAGAAATCTTTATCACCTTAGCCGAAACTATCATTTTAGTTGGTGTGGTCGTAGTTGCCATGATGGGTTCTTTTAGAACAGCCTTAGTTCCCCTTATTACTATTCCTATTTCTATTTTAGGTGCGATCGCAGCCATGACATTAATGGGCTTCTCACTGAATTTACTGACTGTGCTAGCGATTGTTTTATCGGTAGGATTAGTGGTCGACGATGCGATTGTTGTAGTTGAAAACGTCGCCCGACATATGCGTCAAGGCATGACCAGAATGGAAGCTGCTTTGGCAAGCTCCAGACAATTACTTGCCCCAATTATAAGCATGACCATCACCCTCGCGGCTGTTTATGCACCGATCGGATTATTGTCGGGACTCACTGGCGCATTGTTTAAAGAGTTTGCGTTTACCTTAGCTATCGCTGTTTTAATATCCGGTTTTGTGGCCGTAACGTTATCTCCTATTATGAGTGCCTATGCCTCACCTGAGGGTGGAAAAGAGGGCAAGCTTACGCGCAAGGTAAATGGCTTTTTTGAACGCCTACAAATAACTTATGGGAAAGTGATCATCCGCACCATTGAATGGAAAGCGCAAGTGCTTACTATCGCCATATTGCTTTCTTTACTGACGGTGCCATTCTATGTACTCTCATTAAAAGAATTGGCACCAACAGAAGACCAATCTAGTATTAATGTTATTGTTGAGTCTTCACCTGAAGCTTCTTTACAATACAGTATGAACCAAATGGATAGTGTTGTAGACACGATGAAAGAGCTTGAAGGTGCAGAGGCCATGTGGCAAATAGTGAATCCTCTTGGCGCGTTTAGTGGCGTTAATTTTGTAGACCAAAGTGAACGTGATCAAAGTGTTCAGGAAATGTTTTGGAAAGCCTTCGCCTCTCTCTCATCGGTGACAGGACTAAAGGCATTCCCTGTTTTAGATTCTGCCTTGCCCACATCGGGTAATTTTTCGGTTGAATTGGTCGTACTCAGCACTGACTCTTATAAAGACATGAAAGTGAATGCAGACAAAATGGTTCAGGCTGCTATTGCCAGTGAGAAGTTTCTTTTTGCCGACACCGACTTAAAAATCGATTTACCGCAAGCGCGCTTTAACTTAAATAGAGAACGTATTGCCGACTTAGGCATGGACTTAACTAGTGTTAGTCGACAATTAGAAGTCATGTTGTCTGGTAATTTCGTTAATCGCTACAATCAAGATGGCCGCGCTTATCGAGTCATTCCTATGATTGATGAAGCAGGAAGGGCGAACCCAGATGCCATACTTGATCTTCAGATTCGCACACCTGCTGGTGATTTAGTACCTGTTCGTTCTATTGCCACATTAGTAACACAAACCGCACCGCGTATATTAAGTAAGTTTCAACAGAAGAACGCGTTTAGAATATATGGCGAAGTTATTCCAGGAACCACTAAAGAACAAGGCTTAAGTGCATTAGAAGATGCTGCTGGTCTGCTCCTGCCAGCTGACTACAGTATTGATTATGCGGGCGAGTCGCGGCAAATAAGACTCGAAGGAAACACCCTGGAAGGTGTTTTATTAGTCGCGTTAGTCTTTGTTTTTCTGGTGCTTGCCGTTCAATTTAATAGCTTTAGAGATCCTTTAGTAGTGCTACTAGGTAGCGTTCCACTGGCACTTTCCGGCGCTATGGTGTTTGCATTTTTAGACTTCACAACGATCAACATATACTCGCAAGTCGGTTTTATAACCCTGGTCGGCTTAATAGCTAAAAATGGCATCTTAATAGTCGAATTTGCTAACCATATGCAGAAAATGGGGCATCCCAAGCTAGTAGCAATACAACTGGCCGCACAAACAAGACTGCGTCCAGTATTGATGACAACGGCGGCCACGGTTTTAGGTCACTTCCCTTTGGTATTAGTTACTGGTGCGGGAGCAGAAGCGAGAAACAGTATCGGTATTATATTAGTTGCTGGTATGTTGGTAGGAACCGCATTCACCCTACTTGTGCTGCCCAGTGTCTACATGGTTTTGGCATCTACTCATTCACCAGATGAGTTAAATGACAAAAGTACCGGAATTGAAAGAACCGATAGTGAAAGTACAGAAAACTCGAATGACACAGGCTGTCATTCATCATAGCAGCATAAAAGCCTGTGGAAATGGGGCTTGAAGCAATATTGCAATCGCGCTAGGATAATAAACATGTAAATTTAATGATCATTCTTTGTATTTTTTTTGTTTCAGATATATGCTTAGGAAAAGCGTTTTTTTAGTCACACTTTAACCCAATAAGAGAAGCCTATGCCTTTCAATAATGAGCTTACCGAAGAACTTAATCTTATCTTAAAATTTCCCAACAAAAGCTTGATGCAAGGACTTAAAGTACGTAACGACGCTGACCCAACTAGAGTTGCTGCAGCAAAACGATTATTTGACAAAGGTATTGTTAGCCAGCCTGATGGTGGCTATCTAACTGACCTAGGACATGATCTTGCTGAGCACGTCTCAGTAATACAATCGGCACTAACGCATTCAGGATAATCTTACAAAAGAACATGTTATACCTTGTGTTTTACTGATATTGACCCAAACTCTATTATGAAGACACTAAAACGTAATCAAAAAAAGAGGAAAACCTATGAAAATAAATGTTTCAGGTCACCATTGCGATATCTCAGAGTCAGTTAAAGAAGATATTGAGCAAAAGTTCTCGAAAATAGCCAGCCATTTCCCAACCCTTATCGCCATAGACATCATTGTGACTAAAGAGCACGGTGAGTTCAGTGCTGAAGTTGCCACTAAATATGAAGGCACCAGTATTGCAGTTAAAGGCAAAAATGACGTCATGTACCCAGCCATAACTCAAGCTCGTAAAAAGTTGGATGCCGCACTTAAACACCGAAAAGGTCAGTTAAAAGGCGATTTACATGAAAAGCCTAGTGTGACCACACCAGAAATTGCGCATGAAATCATTCAGGATATGGACCTCAGCTAACTTCTTCGTTATTTGACAATGGCGCTCAAGTTAACACTAAAAACTTGAGCGCAACACAAAGACAGCCTGCATAATTTAACCTCTATTTTCATCTCACACAAAAGACAAACTTATGAATAAAGTAGCTACGTGGATTGGTATTACCGTTATAACACTAGTGGTTGTAGCTGGCATCGGATGGTGGTTAATAGGCTCCGACTGGCGAGCGCTTTTATCTGATCCACCACAAGATACTAACGTTTTGTTTTGGTCGCAAAGTCAGCGTGATGTAGGTTTCAAAATGATGGATAAGCTACCGTTATTAGTTAAATCAAGTCCAATAAAGACGAGTGCAAACCCAAGAATATTACCTGATGGCGAAAAGCTGAAATTTGATATCGACATGGACGCCTTTTTTGCTAAGCAGAGTCTATCCGGTGCGGTAATTTTGCATAAAGGCATGATTCGCTATGAGCGATATGGTGTTGGACATTCACCAGAAAAGCGTTGGACCAGCTTTTCAGTCGCGAAATCCCTGACGTCGAGTCTGGTCGGTATCGCTTTACAAGAGGGTCACATAAACAGTCTTGACGATAATGTTTCCGATTATATCGACGGCCTTAAGGGCTCTGCCTACGACAATGTAACAATAGTGCAATTACTGACAATGACATCAGGAGTGCAATGGAATGAAGATTATACTGATCCGCAGTCCGATGTAGCCAAATTTAATAATCATGTTGCCAACGACGGTTTACCCACCATTGTGAGTTATATGAGAAACTTACCTAGAGCATATCCCGCAGGCGAACAATGGCAGTACTCCACAGGGGAGACTAATCTTATCGGCATTTTGGTAGGTGAAGCAACAGGCCAAACTGTTGCCGAATATCTTACTGAAAAAATCTGGCAGCCGTTTGGTATGGAAAATCGAGCCAGTTGGTTATTAGGCTTAGACGGCTCTGAAATCTCCGGTTGCTGTATTCAAGCTAGTTTGCGTGATTTCGCTAGATATGGTCTTTTTGTGCTAGAAGATGGCAAGATAGATGGGACAACTATTTTACCCGAAGGTTGGTTTGATATGGCCACCCGCAAACAAGCTGATATTGGGAGATCTGGCGAAGGCTATGGTTATCAATGGTGGACGTTCGACGATGGCAGCTTTACCGCGCGAGGCATTTTCGGGCAAACCATATTTATTGACCCGAAAAGACAGCTGGTTGTTGCTTTCAATGGAAACTGGAAAAATGCCACCAACGGTGAACTAAATCGACAGCGTTTTGAATTTATAGACACCGTAAGAGTGAAAATTGACCAAGAGGGTTAGTCAACATAATCACACTGCCCTAATTTAGATTAGAGCAGACAAAATTATTGGATGCTCAATCCAGCATCAAATCCATTTATTCGTTCAATACTCAATAAATAAAAAGGTCTCAAATGACGCAATCAACTATTCTAATCGACGGTCTTTATTTTGGCGAAGCGCCTCGTTGGCATGACGGCCGCCTTTGGTATAGTGATTTTTATGACAAAACAGTTAAGTCGGTCGACCTGCAAGGTGACACCAAACTAGAAGTCCAATTAGATGAACAGCCATCAGGTCTTGGTTGGTTACCAGACGGTCGCCTGCTGGTTGTAGGTATGCAATCGCTTACCGTAAAGCGACTTGAGAAAAGTGGGTTGGTTGTACATGCTGATTTGTCAGAATACTCAACGCACCTATGCAACGATATGGTGGTCGATAAGCAAGGTAACGCTTATGTCGGTAACTTTGGTTTTAACCTTGACGAAGAAATGCAGGTCCGAGGCGCTGAAGGAGTGCTTGCTAATCACCCTAAAGCCAACATCGTAAAAGTGACACCAAAGGGCGAGGTAAGTGTTGCAACAGGCAATATGAGCTTTCCCAATGGCTCGGTTATTACACCTGATGGCAAAACACTTATTGTCGCCGAGACTTTGGGTTTGTGTTTAACCGCATTTGACATTACTGAAAATTCAGAGCTAACAAATCGAAGAGTGTGGGCCAACACTGGCGCGCGCGTACCCGATGGAATATGTATGAATGCTGATGGCAATATATGGATCGCTAACGCAGTAAGCAATGAGTGCGCGCTTCTTGCCCCAGGCGGTGAAGTAGTAGCGACAGTCAATACCAGTCAAAATTGTTATGCATGTATGTTGGGCGGAAATGATGATAAAACGTTGTTCATGCTCACTGCGCAGAGCTCACACGCGGCCATCGCCGGCGCCAGCAGAGCTGGGAAGATTGAAATGGCGAAAGTATAATCGCCATACCGCATTTAGGATGTTAATTTCACCCACAACACTTCTTGTATTTTTTTTCACTGCCGCAACTGCACGGCTCATTTCGAGCAGGGACCTTAACAACACTAACGGCCTCTTTTTTATTAAGGAGAGCGGTTAGCTCAAAGATAGATTCAACTGCACCCTCACTGCTATCAATATTTACGTTAGCAAATAATTCGGCATCAGCAACCAAACTGTCCACTTCTTGCTTTCGCGCTTCACTGGTTACTACAAGCGTTAAAGGATATTTTTTACTACCGGATATGCGACTAGCATTCCTTTCATAACCGAATTTGAGGTTGCTCTGACGCGCATCTTGGCGGCCTTGGAAAAAGAATTTATCTGACATGTATGATCCAAATCTCTATAAAACGTAAACGGTAACCATCCATTTGATAGTCACTACCAATAAAGCTAAGTGTACCTCGTCCTATAGGATCAGCCTACTATTAAGCTGTGATGCTAGTGTAATTATTCGATACGTAACGCAAAGTTAATGACAACTCTGGTTTCAGTGTCAGTTTGGACCGTTCCATGATGTGGTACATTTTTGAATACGATGAGTTGATTTTCTGTAGATTGAATCTCTTGGTCACCAACGACCGTTTTACCATTGCAACTATTAACGTGAAACACAGCGATCCGAAATTTATCTGACACGCCAGAGTCTAGTGGTATATCGACATGTGTTGGATGTATTATTTCATGGCCTTGATTCGTGTATAAAACAGCACGAATTCGGCTTACACCTATGAATTTGACCTTGTCTTGCATAGGAAGAAGCATACCTCTGACGGGTTCAAATAGACTTGGATTTATTACCTTGCCATCCTCCATGAAGGTATGTCCAAACATGAAATGTTTTTCAGATGAAACAACGCGATCAGAATAATACCAAGGCATCATGTTCGTCATTAGCAAGCGCTTGAGGTCATTAAAATGGGCTTGTGGTAAGAAGTTTTGAAAAACGTCAGTCATAGTTCGGCTATCATCTAGGTTTTTTATGTACCTAGCCTAGCAATTTCTTATCATTGTTGGCAAGGTTTTCAAAATCAATAGAATGAACAAAGACGCTCAGTACAAGTGCTCCGAATAATCGAGTTTCGGATAATCAAGTTACACACTCAATGCTGGTCTTCGATATTAAGAGCTTCAAAACCACCCACTAAATCAAACAGTTCTTCATCTATTTCTTTCTGGCGCTTACGATGGAAAGTACGATGTAACCTCTTTTCTAATTCATCAATATTTTTCTCAGCTCGCTGCATTGCCACTAATCTATTGGCATTTTCACTGGCTAGTGATGCGGTGCATGCTTTAAAAAGAGATACAAAAAGATATTCATGAATAAGGCTAACTAAACAACGCTGTTGACCGCTTATTAGTTCGGGTAATGACCTCCCTGGCCAATGTTCGGTTACCAATTTATGCTGCCACTTCATATCCAGAGGTAGTAACTTTTGTATTCTCGGTGCATAACCAGCATTTGACAAAGGGGCGTTGAAAAACAGATAAATATCGTTAATTTCTCGGTCTTTACGCTGCGCCTCGATTTCCACTAACAGTTCCGTCACTAACGATGTAATTGATTCCATTTTACGAGGCAGTGAAAAACTGCGGGCACAGGTTGATTTTTGTGCTTTAAGGCCAGATTGTATGCGCTCACCTACAGGCCAAAATAATATATCCTCAGATTCGTTTTCAAGTATTTTACGCATAAAGCTTAATAGTGTGTCATTGAATTGACCAACTAATCCTTGGTCAGAGCCGAAAAGAATAACCCCTATCGGCGACTTAGCTTTGCTGAGTAAGGCCTGACCTTCACTACCTTTAGTAGCTAAGTTTATGCAGTACTTACTCTGCAAGCCCGCGATTAAACCTAACTCTATGGTTCGATAGTACTGCTCTAAGGATAACACCGCCTGCTCATATTGGCTGATACTTGATGCAGCCATCGATTTCATCGTACGAACCACTGAGCGAAGGTCATTAGCGCTGTCGATTTTACGCTGTAAGGAAAGCATCGAATCACTCATTATACTTCCTGCGCATCGCGCTTTTTAATGACCTGGTGAGTCGCCAAATCGTCCGGATCTGAATAACCTACGAGTGCTTCTTTTGCACTCATAAGGAGCAATTGCTTATCATCATCGCTTAACCTATTCATTGAACTGAGGCGTTGTGTTAATTCCATACTAAAGTTATCAGCGACATCTATTAATGCTCGTTGCGCAGCCTGCATATCTGATAGTAACACTGAATCAAACAGTCCATTTGTCAATGCCAACAGAATGCTGATTTGCCCAGCAACTGTTATAGGTGAGCCTTCAGGCTGCTGCAAAAAAGCGCGTATCCGACGGCCTCTATCAATTGTTTTTTGCGAACTTTCATTTAAACGAGCACCAAATCGAGCAAAATTCTCTAACTCTTCGAATTGCGTGTAGGCAAGTTTGAGAGCGCCAGCAGCCTCTCTAAACACTTTTAGTTGCGCTTTACCACCCACTCTTGATACCGATTTACCAACATCAACCGCAGGTAAAATGCCTAAATCAAATAAGTTCGGGGAGAGGTAAATTTGACCATCTGTAATCGAGATTAAATTAGTTGGTATGTATGCCGATATATCCTGCTCTTCAGTTTCAATGATAGGTAAGGCGGTAAGTGAGCCTCCACCGTGCTCGTCATTTAGATGAGTAGCACGTTCCAGCAAACGTGAATGTATATAAAATATGTCACCCGGGAACGCTTCTCTGCCTGGCGCTCTGCGCAGTAAAAGCGACAACTCTCGATACGATCTTGCATGTTGGGTTAAATCATCATAAACAATCAGAACGTCGCGACCCTGATGCATAAAATATTCAGCAATACTCGTAGCCGCATAAGGGCAAATGTAATTCAAACCGGGGGGATTATTACCTTCAGTGACAACTAACAAGGTATATGTCATCGCATCGTGATGACGTAATAAAGCCAGGGTTTTTGTAATTGAAGCTGCACGCTGGCCTATCGCACAATAGATGCAAACTACATTTTTGCCTTTTTGATTAATGATGGCATCTATCGCAATGGCAGTCTTTCCCGTTTGGCGGTCGCCCATGATCAGTTCTCTTTGACCACGACCAATGGGTAGTAAGGCATCGATGACCTTTAAACCCGTTTGCAGAGGCTCGGTCACGGGCAGACGTGCCATAATTGCGGGGGCTGCGCGTTCTATAGGCATGCGTTCATAAAGATTAAGTAATGGCTTGCCATCTAAAGGTCTGCCGAGCGGATCGATCACTCTTCCTATTAGCTCATTACCAACGGCAACGTCCATAACGCGGCCAGTTCGGTGAACCTCATCCCCAGCGCTGAGGTGCCAGTAGTCGCCAAGTAATACCACGCCGATTTCGGTCTCATCGAGATTAAAAGCAATCCCATAGATCCCATTAGGAAACGACAACAGTTCTTCGAAACCTGCGTCAGGTAATCCGCTCACAATCGCAATACCGGTTGTCACCGCCACGACGGTGCCTACTTCTTGTAATAATATATTTACCTCAAGCGCTTCACGAGCCCCTTGCATAGAAGTAAAAGCAGTCGTAAAGGCTTTATCTATTGGAACATCAATGCATTGATTCAAATTGGCTCTCCAGTGATTGTTCTCAAAAAGTCGCTTGGGATTGCTCGCCAGCTGGTTCTAACTTGGTATTCAGTTTAAGAGGTGGAAGTTGAAGCACTTCATTCACACGGTCTTGCAATTTTTTAAGATGGTCATGAGTGCTCCAAGCTAATTTCCAGCCGCCTACACTGAGCTCTACGCCCGCTATTAGCTTGGGGACACAAACAAAATCAAGCGTAATATTAGGCTGCTTTTGTTTGCTTAATAGCTCGGTTAATGTGCGTTTGATGTCCGTTTTGTATTCATCATTCAATGAAAATGCACTGCGCACAACAAGGTGTTCAGCGTTTTGCATTGCCTCTTTCAACCTTTCGTAATGCTTACCTCTCAATTCCTTGAGTTGACTTAAAAACTTATCGACTATCGCCTGTTCTAATTTAACGTCAGCAAGGTCGTCTAATATTTTAGCGGTGGTTGCGTAAACTTCTTCAATGCTTTGGCTTAATACCTCGTGCTCCAGATTTCGCAAAACGCTTTGCATTGATTCCAGTCTTTTATGCAGTATTTCATCGGCATCCTGCTGTGCACAAGCAACTAACTTAATCCGTTGTTGTTTTGCTTCAGTCTCTGCTTTTTGCATAATTGCTGCGCGCTGTTGTTCCAATTCTGCTTCTTTATGTTGGCACACAATTTGGCGCTGTTCAGCGTCAGCATTTTTTGTATTCGCTTCTTCTACTATCTTTTTTAAGCGCATCTCACGAGTATCTAAGCTATTCAGGATAGGCTGATATAGAAAACGTCGAAGTAACCAAAGCAAAACTGAAAAGTTGATGATTTGCGCAGCGATAGTAAACCAATCAAACGGCATTATTTAGGCTCCACTGAGGTCGACAAAGTAGTTCCAAAACGGATTTGAAAATAGCAATATCATAGTGACAACGAAACAGTAAATAGCGGTAGATTCAATCATCGCTAAGCCTACAAAAAGGGTCCGTGTAATTGTGGATGACGCGTCGGGCTGTTGGGCTAATGCAGCCAGAGCGCTTGCTACCGCTCTACCTTCAGCAAAAGCAGGCCCGATAGCGCCAAAGCCAATAGTTATGCCTCCCGTGATAATCGATACGACGGCAATTAAAGTCAATTCGTTCATGTTACTTCCTATGTTTATTGTCAGATCCATTAATCGTTTGCAAAGGCAGTTTAGCCGCGCTGACACTTGTGGCCGCGGCTATATAGACTGAAGCAAGTACAAAAAATATATAGGCTTGCACCATGCCGGTCAGCAATCCCAACACAGTCATGACTATCGGGAATAATAACGGCGAAATAAGCAGCAAAATCGCAATTATCATGCTGCCACTCATTATATTTCCAAACAATCGGACCGCTAACGCAAAGGTACGCGAGAGCTCACCAATAATATTAAATGGCAGCATAAGTGCGGTAGGTTGAAGGTATGAGGCAAAATATCCCTTAATACCTTTTTGTTTGATACCAAAATACGGCACCGCTACAAAAACACAAAGAGCCAAAGCAATGGTGGTTGAAAGTGACCCTGTCGGTGGCTCGTAGCCGGGGAAAATAGTGAACAGATTAGCGATTCCGACAAACAACAATAAACTGCCTAAGAAAACGATGTACCGACGCGGACTAACCATGCCTATGTTCGCAATCTGTTTTTCTATACCAAGCACGATAATTTCTAGGGCATTTTGCCACCGAGACCCTTGGAGCTCGTTAGTCAAACTGCGAGTAATCAAACGTGAACCGACGGTCAGCACTAATATAAGAAGCCATGTAAACACAATGGTCGCGTTTAACTTAACAAAATCATACTGCCAAAATACGATATCATCTGGACTCAGGTGCATGTTTAGCTCCTGTGGATAACTCAGTGGCATTACCTTTGCGTACTTCACTGCCTTTTGAATTAGCGCCAATGACCCTGCTAATCAGATATCGCCCGACAATAAAACCACACAAACTAGCAAGTAAAAGAAGCCAATTTCCCATACTAATCAAATATAAGCCCCCTATCGCCAAGGCCATTCTAGCTAGCCAGGCACCGACAAACCAAAGTACTGATGGCTTCGACACCATAAGTTTTTGCGTTGATAGCCACAATACATAAAAAAACGCGCAACCCAAGAGTATGCCTCGAGCAAAGGCAATAAGTACTGAAGTTAATATCGTCATATTTTCATACCTTGTTGTCTATCTACTTATCTTCGTCAATTGCTTTGCGTTCCTTGCTTAGCCAACTCCATGCCGTGAAACAGCCAATTATCAGCCCGGCTAAAAGACAGGCAAGCGTCCATGAACGTTCATCGTCAACATTTTTGTCTAGCCACAAACCTAATGCGGCACCAAGTAGTGTAGGAATCGCGATAGACCAACCCACCAGCCCTATCATACCTAATCCAAACCAAAGTCCAGTTTCCCCGCGCTCCCTAGCGCTTATCTTACGGTCAGCTTTAGACCCAATCTCATCGGATAAAGATGAGGCCTTTTTATCTGGCTTGGGGGTCACTTATTCACGCCTTTGTTAAATCCGAAAACTGGACTAAGAAACCACTTTCCAACTTGTTTAATACCATTTGTAAATCACGTTCTTGCTCATCGAGATTTAAAAACTCTGATTGCACCAAAGCACGCAATTCACCTAATGGCTTAGGGCCAACAGCGCGTCGAACTGAGACCAACACTTCATCACCATTTTTCACCAACAGCCCAGTGTCTAACGCAATAAAGACTTCTTCGTGAGTAGCTGTTTCATAGGTTAAGATTCCAGGCACTAAACTGGCAACACAGTCACGGCGTTGCTCCAATATACCGAAGGAACCGTTTGAGCTCTCGGCTACTATTCGGACCACCTCAGGTTGATCGACAAATATGCGTGAGGGGAGAAGTATTTTAAGCCACATGATGTTGCTCCTTTGCGCTATTTTGAGTAGGTGATTTTTGTTGTACACGGGCTTCATCTATAGCACCGATCATATACAGCGCACTTTCCGGATGGTCATTAAATTCACCATTTAAGATACGCTCACAACCATCAAGAGAGGCCTCTAACCCTACTAGCTTGCCTTGCATGCCAGTAACTTGTTCAGTTGTAAAAAACGGTTGAGTAAAGAAGCGCTCTAATCTTCTTGCACGGCTAACAATATCTCGATCATTGGCCGACAGTTGCTCTAGTCCTAACATTGCTATAATGTCTTTTAGTTCATCATATTTAGCTAAAGTTTGGCGGATTCTTTGTGCCAGCGCGTAGTGATGTTCACCAACGATGCTTGGTGTATTCATCTTCGAACTTGATTGGAGAGGATCGATTGCGGGATATAAGCCCTCACTAGCACGTTGACGTGAAAGCACAAGAGACGCTGAAAGATGAGAGAAAGTATGCACTGCGGCTGGGTCGGTGAAATCGTCAGCCGGCACATACACCGCTTGTATTGAGGTAATTGAACCAAATTCAGTATTCGCGATACGCTCCTCAATACTAGCCAGTTCGGTGCCCAAAGTAGGTTGATATCCCATTCTTGATGGCATTTTCCCCATCAAGCCTGAGACTTCTGCTCCAGCTTGGATAAAGCGAAATATATTATCTATAAGCAGTAAAACATCTTTATGTTTTTCATCTCGAAAATGTTCGGCCATCGTTAATGCAGCGTGTGCCACACGAAAGCGACTACCCGGTGGTTCATTCATTTGCCCAAATAACATCACCATGCTGTCTAGCACTCCAGCTTGTTTCATCTCGCGATAGAGTTCTTCACCCTCACGACAGCGCTCGCCAATACCACAGAAAATACTGACACCTTTTTGGTGTTCAATCATGTTGTGTATCATTTCCGTTAATAAAACTGTTTTCCCAACGCCCGCACCACCAAATAAGCCAGCTTTACCTCCCCTCTCTAGAGGAGACAGAACATCTATTATTTTAATACCGGTTTCAAATACATGAGAATGACTGGATCTTTGAATTAAATCTGGAGGATTTTGATGCACGCTGCGCCATTTAAGGCCCGTCGGAGCAGGAAGCCCATCGATAGCGTTACCAAATACGTCAAACATTCGGGAGAGGATTTGACTACCAATGGGAGCTTGCAACGGGCGTCCGGAGTTGATGACTTGCATGCCCCGAGCCAAGCCCTGAGTGGGGGTTAACGCAATGCTTCTGACCCGATAGTTATCAAGTTGTGTTAGCACTTCCATGATAACTGTTTGGTTTTTAGCGAACAAAACAGTTCTTATTACAGGTAAACTGGTTTCAAACTTAACGTCCACTATGCTGCCGCGCACCGCAGTTATGCTGCCGATAGACACAACAGTTATGTCTTCACTCCGCAAAACAGCTTTAGATGTATGGTTTGTAATATTAGACATTATAATCCGTCTCAGATTACCTGTTTATAGTTAAGCGAAATATTATCGTGGCTTAGTGGCTAACTATTGACCTTGATCAAGATTAAGTATGTTAGTTAACTGATCTCCTTTTATAAGTATTAACACTTGTTTCTCCGTCTACTCGTTTGGTGCATAATTGAGTTTAAATTAATAGCGGATTAATGGTGATGGTGAGCGAAATTAGGCATATTGGCATCTTTACTTCTGGTGGTGATGCTCCAGGAATGAATGCCGCTTTATTTGCAGTGGCTAAGACTGCTGAGAGCAAAGGCATTAAAGTGAGCGGTATTCGCCGTGGGTTTGAAGGCCTTATAGATAATGACTTGATACCACTTCACGCTAACAAACTGCAAAGAACGATGCACTTTGGTGGCACACTGCTTAAAACGGCACGCAGTGCTCGCTTCATGACCACGCAGGGGCAAGAGAAAGCCGCGCAAACTATCCAACAAAATAATATTGACGGCCTTATTGCCATCGGTGGCGATGGCACGTTTCGGGGTATGCTGTCTTTAACTAATATTAGCAACACCCCCTTTATTGGCATCCCCGGGACCATCGATAATGACATAGCGGGCACTGATTATACCCTTGGATTTGATTCAGCGGTAAATACTGCAATAAAGTGTATTGATAATATAAGAGATACTGCAGAGTCGCATAACCGGGTTTTTCTAGTTGAAGTAATGGGCCGAGATTCTGGTTATATCGGCATCTATTCTGGCCTCAGTTGTGGCGCAGACTCTATTCTCATTCCAGAATGTAATGAAGACTTCACCTATCTTTTAAACAAAATTAAGAACTACGATAGCGAGGATGCGTTTATTGTTGTTGTCGCCGAAGGTGATGACCTAGGAGTTGATAAGGTATCGGCAGAAATTAGGAAAGTTAACGCTCATATAGATTTGCGCGTTGCTAAACTGGGGCACATACAACGGGGTGGCAATCCTTCGGCTCAAGATCGTATGCTAGGGATCAGGCTAGGCGTTCTTGCAACAAAAGCCCTCATCAGTGGAGAGTCGGGTCAAATAGCTGGCTTTTGCAATAATAAACCGACGTTAAGTCCATTAGAAAACGTTGTAAAGAAACATTTTGTCGACATTGAACTACAACGACTTTTAGCAATATTTTGTGGATAAAAACGGTCTATATTTTTAGCTAAAAGCAGCTTCGAACTTCACCATAACTTCTTGAATAGTAAATTTATTTAGCAATAGTACTTGGATCTCATTTGTAATAACGTGTAATTCTCTGACCGTCAAATCGGGACTAACCTTGGCAATGATATCGGCTTCCCGCCCCTTACTTGTGCACCTTACTCGAACTCTAACTATCTCCTTAATATCAGAAAGGTGAACTAAAGCTTCAGCCAGTTTATGGCGGTCAACATCACTATAATCGACCAAAATAGGTACCGCACTGCAAAAAAGCCTAAACGCCATATAAAAAATCATGCAAGACACAATAATAGCAAAAATTGGATCCAACCAATAATAGCCCTGCGCCGCAAATTGCCAGCCGAAAATAACGACAATAGTCGTTAGCACGTCAGACAACGTATGACTCGCATCCGCATGTAAAATTTGGGAATGCAGGCGTTTCGCCCAACCCTTCTCCCAGACTGTTAAGCAAATATTGACGATTAGAACGCCTACCATAACGCCTAATCCGAGAATACTTTGTTCTACAGGCTGTCCGAATCGACTAAACGCTTCAGTAATGACCTTAAAAGCCACTATAGTCAGTAGAGAAGCCAAAACTAATACCGCTATTTGTTCAAACTTATGATGACCATAATTATGATCTTCATCAGCGGGTGACTCCGATACTTTTACTGTAAACCAAGCAATTATATTGTTAGCTATATCCGCCAGTGAATGAATAGCGTCAGCAATGATAGCTGTAGAGTTGGTTATTAAACCAATACTCAGTTTACCGAGCATAATAGCGACATTGACACTTCCTTCGATTATCAATACTTTTCTTACATTCACATTTTAATTTCCGAATTTCTCAATTCAGTTGGCTTACTTTGCCTTTTACTAAATCAGTGCCGTTAAAATTTTGTAGTGGTAAGTAATTACATTTATTTACCGTTAAATTATCCAACATTTTTTGTGTCACCAATACAATTCCATTACTACTCAAGCGAAATCCTCGTTCTCGATCTTCTTTTTTACTTTCACCAATTTGCAAATTATCGGGAATAACGCAATTGCTATCAATAATCGCATTTTTAATAGAGACGTTAATTCCTACCTTAACGTTAGGCAATAGAACTGAATGAGAAATATATGCGTTGTTACCAACAGTAGAATGTTCAAAGACCAACGAATTTAGTATTGCTGAAGGATATATAATGCATCCCGCAGATAAAAGCGAATTGGAAACTCGTCCAGTGTGCGTCTTATAATCACCCAAAAATCTTGCCGGTTTAAGTCCACCTGTGGTGCTCCATATTGGCCATTTAGTATCAGATAAATCAATTGAAGGTTGACTGAACAGTAATGCCATATTGGCCTCCCAATAAGCATCTAGGGTTCCTACATCACGCCAATAAGGTGCTTTATTGCCGCTTAATGCGCAAAAACGAAATGCTTGTACTTTTTGTTTAGTCAGCACTTTAGGAATAATATCTTTTCCAAAATCGTGACAAGAATCATGCTGAACTGCATCTTTTTGTAATTGCTCAATCAAAAACTCAGTATTAAAAACATAGTTGCCCATAGATGCCAGCACGCAGTCAGGCTTGTCGAGTAGACCCGTTGGAGTAACAGGCTTCTCTTCAAATGAAACCACTAAATCATCACTATCAACATTCATCACGCCAAATTGACCAGCAGCTTGCTGAAGCGGCGCTTCGATACAAGATACTGTCATTTGGGCACCACTTCTTATGTGTTTATAGAGCATATCCCGATAGTCCATTTTGTATATATGATCACCCGAAAGAACTAATACATACTTAGGCTTTACCGTTTTAATGAATTCAATGTTCTGAAATAATGCATCCGCTGTGCCCTGGTACCATTGTTCCGAGTTTTGTTGTGATGCTGGCAATAATTCTAAAAACTCACCAAAATTCTGATTGAATTTCGCCCAACCATTGACCAGATGCCGAATCAGACCCTGGGCTTTATATTGAGTAACAACGCCTATTTTTTTAAACCCTGAATTGACACAATTTGACAATGGAAAATCGATTATGCGACACCCTCCACCAAACTCAAGGACTGGTTTAGCGCGCGATTCGGTTAGTTCATGTAAACGACTTCCTTGACCGCCTGCTAATAGTATAACTAGCGTGTCGTTTGAAAGTTGATTAATGTTAGGGTGCTCTAAATATGGCATATAAAAACTCAAAAAATACTATGGTTAAAAATTCAGACGCTACGGCAAAAATGAGATTGTTAGGCGTGTAATAAAACTGACTCTATCTGCCAAAGGTCACTCATTAAGGCTAAGTAGGTGATGATATTGACTCTCTGTTGGCACCAGTCTAAGAAAAACAACGTGACCCTTGTCAAATATTTTAGAGTTAGATGCCAGCTCTATTTAACACAACGGTTATCCGACCTTGTGTTGTTGTTATTACTAAAATGTAAATTAGTATTTGCGCGGGAAGTAAAACGGTCTTGTGAAGCAATGCAACGCAAAGCATCGATGTCCAAAATGCTTACTTGGCGATTATGTACGCGAATTAATTGCTTGCGCTGGAAACTTGCAAATACCCGACTCACCGTTTCGAGTGCCATTCCCATATAATTGGCAATATCTGTGCGCGTCATGCTGAGGCTAAACTCTGTTCCAGAAAGCCCATTACTGGAAAACTGCTTCGATAACTCAAGAATAAAACGCACCACTTTCTGCTCGCTTGAACAGGAGCTTAGGCACATCATCATTGCACTATCATTAATCAATCTATGCGTCATGGAACGTAACATGCAGTTCCTAAAATCATCACTAGTTTTAACTAAGCTATTTAAATCTGATTCTTTGACTAGACAAACACTACTCGTCTCTAAAAACAGAACATTCTCCATATAAATATGTCGGTGAAATCCATCTATACCTAACAGGTCTCCGGGATAAAAGAATTTAGTAATGTGCTCCCCGCCATCGACAGATGTAATGAAAGATTTAGCCGAGCCTGAACGCAATATATATAAACCTTCGAAAGTTTCGCCGGCGAAAAATAGCGATTGTCTTGCATGGAAAACTCGGTGTGAATTGATTAATTTAAAACTGTTTGATTTTTCAACGCTTTTTAAGCATACTTTTATTGAATGAGCGGATTCAAGGTCACAGTTGGCCGGTAATGATGAAATACCCATGTTTTTTACCTGTTTTAGAGTTCGCTCTATTGACGCAAATCAGATACGAAATAAATTATCTAGCAGTCAAAACTATTTTAATAAACAGAGGTTATATCAGGATAGAGGTGTGCGCTATCCGATCAATCACCTAATTAATTGCGGAAAATACCTATTACATTTCAATAAGGATATTGTTTTATGGATGAACCTCGTAAGCTAACCTTACCGCAATTGCTTGCAAACCGAGAGAATAGCGACGAAACGATAAAGGATGCTTGTGCGCAATTAATTGGTTTGTTCAATGCAACCCCTGATGCCCTGATTGTTATTGACCATAAGGGCCTTATAGAGCTTGTGAACACAGCAACGCAATCTATGTTTCTTTATGACGAAAAAGATTTAATCGGTAACAATATCAGCATGCTAATGCCTGATTCTATAAAAAATGTTCACGACGGATTCCTTTCGACTTACCTTCAAACAGGCAAAACTAACATTATTGGTAAAGGCAGAAAACTTCGTGCGGTAAAATCCAATGGTAACGAATTCAGTATTTTTTTAAATGTTGGTGAAGTCGCCAACTCGAGTCATATACAGTTTGTTGGAATAATCAGTGACATTTCAGAGCAAGAAATACAGCACAAAATACTACTGAAAACTAAAGAAAAGTTAGCAGTAGCAACTAGATTAAGTGCAATGGGCGAGTTGGCGGCAGGAATTGCGCATGAAATTAATCAACCCCTAACTGCTATATTAAGTTACTCCCAAGCAGCTAAGCGCTTAACTAATACAAATGAAACTGTTAATAAAGAACAAATAAGCGACGTTCTAGATAAAATTGCTACACAGGCTCTGCGTGCAAATGAAGTTATTAATCGGCTTAGGACTTTAGTCAAAAGGCATAGCGCACAGCGAGAAAAAATTGCCCTTTATCCACTTATTTATGAAGCCGTGCGTATTACAAATTTGGACGAACGAATGCAAGGTCATAAAATCGAACTCAACTTGGAAGAAATTCAATCTATCGAATTGTTTGGTGATCCTATTCAAATCCAACAAGTGCTACTCAATTTAATTCGAAATGCCGTGGACGCGATGGAACAAGAGAAAGGAATGCCAGTAGAGATAAAATGTAGATGGTTATCTAGCAAAGAAATTGAGGTGTCCATCATGGATTTTGGTATGGGCATAAATGCGGATACAAGTAGCAGTATTTTCTCACCTTTTTTCACAACGAAAGATACTGGTATGGGCATGGGATTATCTGTTTGCCAGACCATAATCCATGGTCATGGAGGTCGAATATACTATCGTTCAAGGCAGCCAAAAGGCACTATATTCTCGTTCAGTCTTCCTGTATTTACTGAACTTCAAGCCTCAGTCTTCCAATATTTGCAGGAGTTCAAAGCGACAGGGAGAGAGAAATAAGTGAAAAACACACAAACTAAACAACTCAATGCTGCGGTTCACGTAATCGATGATGACGATGCAGTGCTAGATTCTATCGGCTTACTATTAACTACTATCGGTATTAACAATCATTCCTACAACAATGTACAAAGTTTTTTGGATACCTACTGTCACCCCGATTTTGACAAATATAGTGGCTGTATTTTAATGGATATTAGAATGCCAGTTATGAGCGGTATAGAGTGTCAATATAGACTTAAAGAATTGGGCTGTAACTTACCTCTTATTTTTATTACCGGCCATGGCGACGTAACTACGGCGGTTGAAACCATGAAGAATGGCGCTTTCGACTTTATTCAAAAACCCTATCGAGAACAGTTACTTATCGATGCAATTCAAAAAGCTTTGTCAAAGAATTTAAGCGAACAATCGCGAATACGACAAACTAATCAGACTAAGGCAAGATTAGCAACATTAACGAGTCGAGAAATACAAATATTAAAAGCGATCGTAGATGGAAAAGCTAACAAAGTAATTGCAATAGAGCTATCGCTGAGTCAACGAACAGTCGAAATTCACAGAGCACATGTGATGGAAAAAATGGCTGTAAAATCACTCCCTGAATTAGTGAGGATAGTTTTAGATACTTTGTAATTTATTGATTATTAGATATAAAGTGGCTAAATTGAAACGCATCAAAAAGGAATTGCGACCCAGCAACAAGATCAGCTGTCGCCAACAATAAAAGGAATAGAAGTAATGCTCAGAGTCATTAGTTTTTTGTTTTTTATCACCTCATTCGGTGTCCTGTCGATAGAAATGCCCGTTGAAAACTTTGTCAAACACGGCGATTACCTGGACATGGAATTGTCACCTGACGGCAAACATATATCGGCGCGCATCCGCAATGAAGGAAGAATTTATCTGGTCTTTTTAGATACGGCAACCATGCAAGTGGTGGGCGGTGTTAAACCACGAAGCAGTGACGAAATTCACTCTGCTACCTGGATTAATAATGAACGTGTTGTCTATCAATTTAGAGAGGCGGTTTATAATTCTGATGCTCCGATTGCCACGGGTGAGCTATTTGCGACTAACGTTGATGGTAGCCGAGCTGAAATGTTATACGGCTACAGAGCTGGCGAGAGCCAGCTTGGCTCCAAAATTGCTAAACGTAAAGACACTGCCGCAACACCCGACATTATTAGCTCATTAGTTAACGATGAGAAGCAGATCCTTATTGTTGAATACCCTTGGGACTTAGAGGGGAATACATACTATGACAATCGCAAAACAAATTCGGTTATCAGTCGTTTAAATGTTTATTCAGGCATAAAAAGAAAAGTAGAAACACTGCCCTACCCCGGTGCAACTCCTTTTGCTAATGAAGATGGACAGGTCAGATTTATTCGTTGGAGAAACGAAAATTTCGAAAGTGAATTTGCGTATCGTGAAAATGATGATGCCCAATGGAAAGACCTTGATAATGAACAGGCAAAAGACCATGTGCCAATTGGCGTGAGTAAAAGCGGTCAAAATGTGTATTTTAGTGGCTCCGTTGGAGATGCTAAACTTAACACTGTATTTGAGTTAGATGTAAAAACCGGAGCATACACGCAAATCTTTAGTGATTTAACTGCCGACATTCGAAGTCTCAATTGGGATGTTGAGCTCGACAAGCCCGTAGTAGGTTTCACTTTCCCTGACAAGGTCGCCTATACCTATGCAGAGGGCACGAGCAAAACGGCGACCCTGCATAAGCAATTAGTGGCCGCATTCTCAGGCCAAAACGTGTCAATTACCAGTCAAAGTGACGGCCTTGCATTAGTTCGAGTTAGCAGTGATGTGAACCCTGGCGAGTACTATTTATTTAATACTGAAACTAAGAGTGCGAGTTTTTTATGGGCTAACCGTTCATGGCTTGATCCAGCACAAATGGCGAGTAAAACCCCCCTTAAATTTAGCACTGACGATGGTGTAGATATTAACGGATACATTACCTTGCCTACCAATTTAGCTGAAAACCAAAAAGCGCCAATGGTAGTCATGATCCATGGCGGCCCTCACGGCGTGAGAGACTATTGGTCATTTGATAGCGAAGTGCAACTATTCGCCAATCGCGGTTACGCCGTATTGCAGATTAACTATCGCGGAAGTGGTGGTTACGGTGACAAGTTTCAAGAAGCCGGATATATGCAATGGGGTGGAAAAATGATTCAAGACATCATTGATGGCACTCAATATGCCGTTGACAGCTATCCAATTGATAACGCTCGTATGTGTCTCTATGGCTCAAGCTACGGTGGCTACGCAGCATTAATGGCGGCGGTAAGAGCACCAGAAACATATAAGTGCACCATTGGTTATGTCGGTATTTATGACCTAAATTATGCATACACCCAAAGCGATACTATGAAGGCGCTTGGCGGCGAGGCTTACCTTAATAAAGTAATAGGCACTAATAAGAAACAATTAAACGAATTTTCACCGGTTAATCATGCTGATAAAATTATATCAAATGTGATGTTAATTCACGGAGAAAGAGACTCTAGGGTTCCAGTAATAAATGCGGAAGCAATGTTAAGTAAATTTGAAAGTGTGGGCAAAGAAATACCCTATTTAAACTTTAGTAACAGCGGTCATGGCGTATACGACGAAGAAGGACGATTTATTTTATACAATGCTGTTATCGATTTTTTAGATAAGAATATTGGTCAATAAAGACGCGCCAAAGCGCGTCTTTATTAGGTCGCTAGCGATACGTTTTTAATCGCAAATATCGCCGATATTTAGACGAAAAAAACCAAGTTAGCGACTCCGACACTCATTTACTCTGCACCAGACACGTCTAAATAATTAAAGCGCATTCTGATTTACAAGCATTCCACAGTAATCATTTTTCAAGCCGCAAGTGCTATTCAGGCCTCGAAATCACTATTCAGGTCGTAATGCCGCTAATTTCTTTTCTTTCTTCTCTTTTCGATAATGCTTAAATGAGTCGAAAGTAAACAAGGCTAATGCGGTCCAAACAAAACCAAAAGTAACCAAACGTGCAGTACTCAGTGGCTCATTATATAGAGTCACCGCTAGCACGAACATTAATGACGGCCCAATATATTGAAAAAAGCCTAATGTTGAATAGCGGATACGTCGAGCAGCAGCGGTAAAGCAAAGTAAGGGAGCGGTTGAAACAACGCCAGCTAAAAGCAACAAAACATTCAGCGATGTTGTGTTAGTGCTTAAGTCAGAAACTTGAGTAGCAAAGAAGACCCAATAAATGATCGCTGCAGGGAAGAGAAACAATGTTTCTATAAACAAACCAGGCAATGAATCTACAGAGACTTGTTTACGCAGTAACCCATAGATACTAAAACTCACCGCTAGCGTTAACGCAATCCACGGAACGTAACCAAAATTAAAAATCATTATCAAGACGCCCGTTATGGCGATGCCTACCGCAACTTTCTGCGTCATTCTTAAAGTTTCACCTAAAAATAGCCGGCCTAAGAAAACATTAATGAGTGGGTTAATGTAATAACCCAAACTCGCTTCAAGAATAAAGTCATTATTAACCGCCCATATATACAAAAACCAATTGCATGCGAGCAACGTGCTAGCGACCATTAGCGTAATCAGTACTCGTTTATTTTTTATCGCCGCCTTCACTTTACCAATATGACGTAAGCCAACAATCAAAAAAGTTAGAAATATGACAGACCAAACTATTCGATGCATTAATATTTCGATCGGAGGAACACCAGCAAGCGCTTTAAAGTAGATGGGTGCAATGCCCCACATGGTATAAGCACACAGCGCAAAAATAACACCTGAACGGACTGAACTTTGTTGGCTCAATTGACTCTCTTTTAATGTTAATAACAGTGAGTTTAATTTCACTCTTAATATTCACTGACGGGAAAGACTCAGCATCAGCAGACTTTTCAGAATAATGACGATCATGCTTCCCATGGATTAATGATTTGCATTTTAATATGCTTGAAATCTAATGGATGACGAGTAACTAAACTCATATTGTTGACTAAACAGGTAGCCGCAATCATCGCGTCTCGTTCCGATTTAGGATTAGGCACATGCAACGCGGCGCAATATTCTGCCATTTCGGCATCAAATGCAACAATCCGACCTTTAAAACCTTGTAATACTTGCTTTTGTAACCAATTATTTAACGCTGCACTTTCTTTAGGTGAGGTTTTTCGTTTTTGCAGGATCGCCAGCTTTAGTTCCAGTACGCTAATTGATGAAACATACAAATTGAAAACCTGTTGCTGACGAGTCCATGCTATAAGCTTGGTGTCATCGTCAGTTGGGCTTCTTAACGCAGACAAAACACTGGTATCGAGTAAATACACAATAATCCTTTATGCTGACTGGCTAGAAGTAGTGAACTTAGGTACCAACAATTCAATATCAGCAGTATCAGGATCAGCCAACAAATCACAAATAGTGCTCGCTTTGCTGGTTATTTCCAAATATTCCTCGATGCTCATCATCATATACGCAACCACACCTCGTTCAGTGATTTTGATGGGGCCTTTTTTTGCTGCGCGCTTCACCGAACTTGGATCTTGGTTAAATTGACGGCTAGTAAAAGTATCTGCACTCATTTTTATTGCTCACTTTATATACATTTAGATACATTACTACAACTTTGCAAATGTGCAAATATTCATCAATCGATAAATAGTCTGTTAGTACAGCATGAATTCAAGTGCAAAAACGCGTAAAATGCAGAAATCGAATCTGAATGAGATAAAAATTGAGCCTTATTGCACAACAATCCAATGCTATAACCGACACTAACACCTCGGTAAGTGGCGCAATAGCGGCTGAGAATGTCGATACTCAACACGACCAACTGTGTGCAAAAATATTGAAAGATACCTTTGGCTATGATGAGTTTCGGCCAGGGCAAATGGAAGTTATTGGTAAAATCTTAGATGGTCAGGATACGCTAATTCTACTTCCCACTGGCGGTGGAAAGTCATTATGTTATCAAGTGCCTGCATTAGCTCTTGACGGTATTACGATTGTCGTTTCACCGCTTATTTCCTTGATGCAAGATCAAGTGCAACAGCTAACAGCTCAGGGCGTAAAAGCAGCCTATTTAAACTCATCGCAAGACGCCGAAGAATCCCAACAAATAAGTGACCAATTATTTCGTGGTGAGCTAGACTTGCTGTATGTTGCACCTGAAAGGTTATTGAAAGCGTATTTTCTGAATTCATTGCAGAGGGTAAAAGTAAGTCTAATTGCGGTAGATGAAGCGCATTGTGTTTCACATTGGGGACATGATTTCCGACAAGACTACCGCCAACTGGGTCGCCTAAAGTCGCATTTCCATAATGTGCCTTTTATTGCGTTAACCGCTACCGCTGATCACGCCACCCAAGTTGATATTCAACATCAATTACAATTAGACAATCCCTTTGTTTTTAAAGGTGGCTTTGATCGCCCAAATATTCGCTACAATCTACTTGCCAAATATAAAGGATTTGACCAAGTTGTTACCTTTGTAAAGCAACAAGATAGCGCTGCGGGCATTGTATATTGTAATAGCCGAGCAAAAGTAGACGACTTAACTCAGCGCTTGCAAAGCGCAGGTATCAAGTGTGATGCTTATCATGCAGGCCGTGATACAGCTACACGCGAATTTGTGCAAACCCAATTCCTCAAAGACGATTTACAGGTTGTAGTCGCGACCGTTGCTTTTGGAATGGGCATTAATAAATCAAATGTGCGCTTTGTCGTCCATCATGATGTACCACGAAGTGTCGAATCTTACTATCAAGAAACGGGGCGAGCAGGCCGCGATGGTATGCCAGCGGAGGCATTATTACTATTTGACGAACGTGATGCGGCTAGAATTAAACAATGGATATCAACTGGCACCACGCCCGATCGCTATGAAATTGAAATGCATAAGTTTGAGGCCATGGAATCCTTTGCTGAAGCGCAAACATGCAGGCGACAAGTGCTATTGAACTACTTTTCAGATTATCGCGAAGAGCAATGTGGCAACTGTGATATTTGTCTCGACCCGCCCAAACTGTTTGAGGGTACAGCCCAGGCACAGCAAGTCTTATCTTGCGTTTACCGCCTTAAACAAGACACATCAGTGCAATATGTGATTGATGTGCTGCGCGGTAAAAGTATACGAAAGATTTTGGATAATAAGCACAATGAGTTGAGCACATACGGCATTGGCAAAAACCAGTCTGATAACTACTGGCACAATATAATTCAGCAATTGATCCATCAGGGGCTATTACGGATTGATATGACATTGTCAGGTATTTTGCGCATCAACGAAGCTGCTCGCTCTGTGTTAAAGGCCGAGCGCATTGTGCATCTTGCTGTACCCAAGCTAAGTGTCGATACAAGCAAGCGCAATAAAACAGAGCTTGTGAACATTGACCGACAGTTATTTGCTAAATTGAAACACTTGAGAAAACAAATTGCTGAAGAAGAAAACGTACCCGCATTTGTCATTTTCAGTGATGCGACCCTTGCTGATATGACGGAAAAAATGCCTGGCGATAAAACTGAATTTATTGGAGTTACCGGTGTAGGCCAAGCCAAGCTAGAGCGCTATGGAAAAGCATTTATCACGCTTATTGAAGACTATTTAGGTGCGCATTAAGGCCTTGGCTAATTCGGCATGCTGACTTGATTAATGATTTTAATACAGCGACTTTGCCGGCCCGCAACTTACAACGCTCCCGGTACATTAGATTGACGTTTCTGCATCTCGCATTTTAGACATTGCCGCTCTGTGGCTGTCTAAGTTTCTAAGTTGCTGAACGTAAGCCGTCATATGCTTAAAAGGCTTTAGTTTTCCAGAATCGAACAAACCCTCAAGGCCAAAACTCATTTGTACATCAGCGAGAGTGAGTGCGTCGCCTACAAACCATTTACTATTCGCCAAATGTTCTTCGACAAATACCAGGTTGCCTTGAATGTTTTTACCGAAATAGGCATCCATTACGCCATCAATAATTTTGTCCGCAATATAACGAACAAAGAATAGGGTAACTTTTGCTCTTGCCTTTTCTAGTACCATACTCGTGACCAATGAAGGCATAAAACTGCCTTCAGAGTAGTGGGACCAAAACTGTACATCGTTGAAACTATCGGTGCTGGCATCGGGTAACATGCCTGAATCTGGAAACTGCCTAGCGATGTAATCGCAAATTGCACCTGACTCGGCAATGACTTTACCATTGTGGGTTATCACCGGAGCTCGGCCTAATGGATGAATTTCTTTTAACTCAGGGGGAGCCAAGTTAGTTTTCGGATCGCGTTTATAAACTTTGATTTCATAATCCGCGCCAACTGCTTCCAATATCCAAACGATGCGTTGAGAGCGTGAGTTATTTAAATGGTGTAACTGAAACATGAGCTTTCCTCGAGCGTTAATTCGTTATTTCATTGACTACTCTTATTTTAGTAATCAAACATAATTTTTTTACTATCTTTCTTAAAACTAAGTAACCGAGCTCAGAAGTAAACGAATTTTGCTTATTAACTGCGTATTAACTTTTTTTGCTTAATATTGTTACTGATGGAGAAGTCATTTAGATTGAAAATAGTTTTATTTACCATTGGGGTTAAGTTGTGCGTAGTAGGCTGATAGATCGGCAATATCTTGATCTGTTAGTTTTTGTGCATGAGAGGTCATCGCCATATTAACCCGCTCACCACTGCGGAATGCTTTTAATTGAAGGACTAAGTATTGTTCTTTTTGACCTGCCAAATTCGGATATATAGGTACATTTGATATGCCATTTACGCCATGACACATACCGCACACTTTGGATAGCCCTTCACCTCGTTCAATATCACCTTGTAGTATTGTTTCTGCGCATGCCGAAAGGCTCAGCGTAGAAAAAGCCACTAGCACGGCAAGTCGCTTGTTTAAGGATTTCCTTATCTTGTTTCTTTTAACTATTTTTCGCATAACTGACTCCTGCACATAAAACTAACGTATAGTAACTGCATACTAATTCAAACGAGATAGCATGCAACTCTTTCATCATTATGCCACCGAACTAGGCGCCATCAGCAGCCAAGTAAAACCATTTCCAGTGACTCGTGCACGAGTTGCTATGCGCAATGAATTCCTCGCAAACGAATTAGGTATTGACTTGGCTGAACTTGAAACCGACGCATTATTAATGGCACTCTTTAGTGAGAATGGCGAGTTACAAAAAAACAGTGTTGCACAAAAATATGGAGGCCATCAATTTGGCCAATGGAACCCTAACCTAGGCGATGGCCGCGGATTGCTACTCGGTGAAATTAAAGCACCTAACGGTGTCTTTTCGGACTTGCATTTGAAAGGAGCTGGCCCGACTCCCTATAGCCGGCATGCCGACGGACGCGCTGTTTTACGTTCTACCATTCGAGAGTATCTTGCGGGTGAAGCCTTGCACGCTTTAGGCATTCCAAGCAGTCGTTCTCTATGCCTGTTGACGAGTCACGAGCCGGTTCAGCGTGAACAACGTGAACGCGGTGCAATGATGATTAGAACCTGCCCAAGTCACATTCGCTTTGGACACTTTGAGTATTTTCATCACAGCAATCAACCGCAAGAAGTCGAAGCCCTATTTGATTACTCTTTTAAACACCACTTTCCTGGCTGTTTAGAGTCACCAACACCACATGCAGATATGCTCCAAACTATTGTTAAAAATACCGCATTGATGATTGCAAAGTGGCAAGCCTATGGGTTTAACCATGGCGTAATGAATACCGACAATATGTCGATTCATGGCATTACATTTGATTACGGACCTTATGCGTTTCTTGACGATTTTGTCCCCGAATATATATGTAACCACTCTGACCATGCAGGCAGATATGCGTTTGATCAGCAACCCAGCATAGGACTGTGGAATTTGAATGCGTTAGCACATGCGTTCACGCCATTTTTAGAAATAGACGCCATAAAAAGTATATTATCTACTTATGAAATTACCTTAGTAGACGAATATCAAACACTGATGAAGCAACGCTTAGGTTTGTATGAACATGTAATTAATGACACTGAACTTGTCTCTGAGATGGATAGTTTAATAGCCGAATGGATGACTATTTTGAAGGAAGAAAAGGCCGATTTTCATCAGTCATTCCGGCTGGTTAGTGAGCATTTGCTATCGCTAAAAAATCTAAATATAAAGGTTATTTCAGATAACTTTGTACAAGCAGAACGGGTCCGTGAATGGTGTGTTAATTATCACGAGATACAACAAAGTTTACTGGCATTATCAAACGATACTTGGGCACAAATTCAACAAAAAATGCTAGCCGTCAATCCTAAATTTGTATTGCGTAATCATTTAGCACAAGAAGCAATTGAAGCCGCTGAAAATGACGATTTTTCGATTTGTGAAGCATTAATAACAGTGCTCACATCACCGTTTGTAGATCATCCTAAATTTGCGCATTTTTCTAAGCCACCCGTTGATCAGCAAAAAGGTATTTCATTGTCATGTAGCAGTTAAGTTGTAAACCTAGTCGTTGTTTTGTATCCACTAGCGCAAGCATCGGTTATTATCTGTAGTAATATGACTTACATAGAAACACCATTTTATTATTAATATCAGATGTTTGAATACTTAAACTAGATATATTTTTCCTTCATACAAGCATTGTTTTAATACTTAACTAGGTGCTCAAGTTGCAAAAGGACAGAATAGAATTGAAAGCAATATTTGCACAGTGTTTATTTATTGGACTGTTATTAGCACTGAATGCGTTGCCACTAAAGGTATTCAGTCAAGAACGGTTCGATCGCGGTACTGATATCAATGCTGTTGAAGTAAAAGATATTACTGCGTCAATTAATTTACAAACTACGGTAGCCTTGCACTATACCGGCGAAGGTTTGTTACTTTCCGATGTTGTTCAACTGACTCAGTGGCAACACCAGTTTTCTTTTACTCCAATCCCCGAAGACAAAGTATTATGGGTTCGCTTTCAAATTCAAAATTCGGGTAATAGTAATATTCCGTTAATGCTCATTGCTGGAAATACCTTTATTGACCGAGTAGATGGTTTTTTACTTGATGACCAGGGTCGTATTATTCAGTCCATTCAACGCAATAACGCCAACCCCAATTCGGATGCTAGGGGCTTACATGGTTTCAGAATGGCAATTACATCTCGTCCTGACCAATTACTGAGTGTTTACTTGCGAATAGATGACGATGGCTCCGCAATCTTACCAATCGAATTATGGGATGAGCAAAAATTTGAGCAGCAAAGTAGCGTTCGACTTATTTTGCTTGGCGCTCTTAGTGGCGGTTTATCACTACTAGCCACCTATTTCCTAATCACTTACATGCTAAAAAATGCACCAGCGCGCTTTTGGTTCGCTATATTTTCAGTTGCGTCAATGACAACATTACTCAGTGCCGAAGGTATTCTACCTAGCCTATTTAATCTTCCCGCCTTTGCGGCTGAAATAACCGCCTTTAGTTTGACTATTAGTTTATTTGCCGCCATTAAGATTGGCCGCGATATATTTGTACCCGTGTCCCGAGTTTGGTTGCGAGCTCACTATATTCTGCTTTTAGTCCCGATCATCACGTTATTTCTATACAACGATTTTTGGCAGTTGATATCTATTCTAGGCATCATCATTGCGTTTTTAGTCAGCAAACTTTTCGCCACGCTTATCTATCGATCTAAAATTGATATGCGCAGCACTGTTATTTATTTCTGTGGTTGGCTTGCAATAGCTTTAGTCGCCGTATTGGAGATACTCTCATTTGCACAAGGTGCTAGTCATCTGAGCTATTCTGCAGCATTGCCTTTCGCTTTTACTTGCTTTGGCATCATGCTAATTGGTGTTGCTATTATCAGCCGCGAACATTCACTGGTGTATCGACAAGAACGCGAGCAAGCGGATATTATTAGTAATCTTCAGCACTTTGCAGATGTGTTTGATAATGCAGCCGAGGGTCTTTACGCCGCTAAGTCTGACGGAACTTTACTGCGCGCAAATGCTGCCTTCACTTCACTTTTTGGGTTTGAGTCAGAGCGGCGACTGCTCGAGACTTTTCATAAGATACATGATTTGTTTTTAAACCCCATTGAAGCCGACTTGTTGCTAGGTGAGTTATCAGCGCAACAAACGGTACTCGGAAAGGAGTTTAAAGGGAAGCGGGTTGATGGTGGAGAATTTTGGTTTTCAATCTCAAGCCAGATTATCAAAGCTAAAGGTGACGCAGAACATTTTGGTAGCTTATTCGATATTACCGAACGCAGAGTCAATCAAATCAATTTGCAGTACTTGAATACTCACGATCAGTTAACAGGCTTGCTTAATCGTCGTCACTTTTTACAGTTATTAAATGAGAGAATCACTCAACCGAAGGTTGATGAAAAACACTTTGCACTGTTTTATATCGATGTTGACCAATTTAAAGTGATCAATGATACCTGTGGGCATATTGCGGGTGATGTATTCATAAAAGAACTTGCTCATGAACTGTATGAAGTCTTCGACCCAAAATGGATTTTCGCACGCCTGAGTGCTGATGAATTTTGTCTTATTGTTGAATATCAAGATCAAAATAAAATTCATGAAACAACCCACAAAATGCTTAAGCAAGTTCGTAAATTCGAATTCAAATGGGATCGTCACCGCTTTACCCAAAGTGTGAGTATTGGTATTGCAAAACATAACGATAATGTCGTTAGCGGCGAAGAGTTACTCAGTTTTGCCGAAACCGCCTGTATCGTTGCGAAAGAAAGTGGACGCGATAAAGTGCATGAGTATTCAACAGATATGCACACCAAAAGTAGTTACGAACGTGAATTATACTGGGTCAACGAGGTTAATCGAGCGTTAACAGAAGATTCCTTCGAGCTTTACTTCCAGCACTACCGTCCACTTAACAAATCGGATGACAGTGATTACTATGAGATCTTTATCCGCTTAATAACTGAGGATGGTAACTTGACACTGCCAGGCTTTTTTATGCCCGCAGCGGAGCAACACAATTTAAGTAACAAAATAGATAAGTGGGTAATTGAAAACTATTTCGTTTGGTTAAACACAAATTCCGAGTATATGGACAAACTTGCAAGATGTAATATCAATATCACAGGAACGTCACTGTCAGATGACGATTTCAAATTTTTCTTACTTAACGTATTTGAGAAGTACCATATTCCACACCAGAAAATATGTTTCGAAATTACTGAAACCGCAGCCATCATTAACATGAACGACGCAATTGCGTTTATCAAGCAATTCAAACGCTTGGGCTGTACTTTCGCGCTTGACGATTTCGGTAGTGGATTTTCTAGTTATCGTTATTTGAAAAACTTACCTGTGGACTATGTCAAAATTGATGGTAATTTTATTCGTAATATATTAACCGACCCGATCGATCTTGCGATGGTAACCTCTATTCGCGACGTCGCAGGGGCCATGTCTATTCAAACTATAGCCGAGTTTGTAGAGTCTGATGAGATTATGGTTCAGCTAGGAAAAATAGGATTGGACTTTGCACAAGGATATTGTATTGCAGAACCTGCACCTTTAATCGAGTTTGTGTCGTATAATAGCGTGCCAACAAAATAAACATAGTTGGAAAAACGTTGGGAATTGTTGGAAAATTTAATTTCATCCCCAGATATCGCATACTCCGAGGGCAAATAGCTAGCAATATGAGCAATCCATACACTTCATTTGAATTTGTCAGTAGCGCAAAACTACCCACTCGCTTTGGGCAGTTTGTCATCCATGGTTTTGTCGATACATCTAACGAACAGGAACATATTGCATTGTCATACGGAAAATGGGCAGAAGATGACGTCGTTCCTATTCGTATCCATTCTGAGTGTTTAACCGGTGATGCATTATTTAGTACAAAGTGTGATTGTGGTTTTCAGTTAGAAAGAGCAATGCAAAACATAGTCGCTCATGGATGTGGCGTTTTACTCTACCTGCGCCAAGAGGGCCGTGGTATTGGATTGTTGAATAAAATAAAAGCGTATCGGTTGCAAGATGAAGGTTATGACACCGTTGAAGCTAACGAACATCTTGGCTTCGATGCTGATTTGCGCGATTACAGTATATGCAAAACAATGCTTGATACCTTGAAAGTGACGCGCGTAGAGCTGATGACCAATAACCCCAAAAAAGTGAATGCACTTACCGATATGGGTATTGAGGTTGTGAGGCGCCAGCCAATTGACCACGGCATTACTGACGCTAACAAAGCTTACCTTAAAACAAAAACAGAAAAGTTAGGCCACACCTTCAATACTGAGCACCTAAAATAATTAATGTTACTGCTAGCAAAACGTTATAATTTTTAGGCAGCGTTCAGTTTCGGTTAAGTTTACTTAACGTATAACTAAGGGTATCAAGGCAAAAGGATATCGTTATGAATACGAATCAAAAAGTAACAACAAACAAACTAAGATTGTCAGCTAGTGCTGTAAAAACCATTGGCTACACAGCGTTGTTGACGCTGTCGTTAACCTTAGGCATGCACTATGCCCAAGCGACTCCATTACAATCAAATAATGTGTATGGGTTTCAAAAGAGCCAGTCTCAAAGCGATTATGAGCAAATTGATGCAGCCTTAGCCCCTATTGCGCTTTATCCAGATTCTTTGTTGACCCACATTTTGATTGCGTCAACGTATCCACTAGAAGTGATCGAAGCGGCGCGGTTTATTCAACAACATCCAAAATTTAATCTAGACGATTATGAGAAAAACGGATTAGGTCAAGATACGATTGAAGCAATTCAAGAAGATGCTTTGGCCTACGGCTGGGATGCTTCAGTTATTGCATTGACCGCCTTTCCTGACATTTTAAATAATATGAGTGACGACTTAGGTTGGTTAAGTGACCTAGGTGATGCTTTTGAAAAAAATCAAGAACTGGTCTTAAGCCGCGTGCAAAAACTACGCGAATTAGCCTACGACCAGGGTAACTTGCAAAACAATGAACAAGTAGAGGTCGTCGTTGAACGCGAACAAAATGCGCGTGTCATCGTTATTCAACCTCGCCGCCATGAATTAGTGTATGTCCCTTACTACGACACGACTATTATTTATGGTCCAAGTTGGCATGTGACTTCATCATATCGATGGTCAAGACCCTACTATGCGCGCCATTATCGTCATAACTCTATTTACTTTACGCCAGCGGCATATATAGGTAGTCGTTTGTTATTCGGTGGGATCCATTGGGGTAATCGCCATATTTCAATTAATCGTGATTGGTCTTATCGAAAAGCACGCCATTACAATTATACAAATACGCAGTATAAACGCGTTCATCATAAAGAGTACCAACGTTGGACTCCGGCAAAACGCCAAACGCGCCATCTTGAACGTCAAAAATATGTGGGCAATGAAGCCACGCACACTGCTTATAAACGGAATGCATGGGTTACTAATAAACACAGCGAATTTAAGGGCGTACACAACTCTAATAGGAAGACCACGCGTAATAGTGCAAAGCAGTCTACGCGTCAGTTTTCAAAGCAGATAAGCAACAAGGAACAAAAACAAAAGCTACATCGAAAAATAGACAAAGCAGAAATGCGCCAACCAAAACCGATCAAAAAGAGAGAGATTGGGCGCAATGACAGAGTTGTTAGCAATAAGACAGACAAAACGATTTTTTCAAAGCCACAGCGCCAGGTGTCGCAGCCCAACCGCAACGTGTCTCAGCCTAACAGTAAGAGTTCTAAACAGCAGCGGCAGGTCATTCAGCGTCAAGAGTCTAAACCGCAACGTCAGGTGATTCAGCGTCAAGTGTCTAAACCGCAACGTCAAGTGTCTAAGTCGCAGCGTGAAGTATCCAAACCACAACGCCAGCATATACAAAGAACCAAAATAGTAAAACGTTCTAAAGAATAAGTATCAACAGCAGCACCTTAGCAGTTTTGCGACAACTCAAGGACTCGCTGATACAGCAATGGGTGAAAATTGTCGCAGGCGCCTATGCAGAGGTCAGATTGTGGCTACTAATCTGTTTACATTTTGCATAGGCATTTTTCCTTATTAAGGCTATGGCATTCTGATCGTTAGGCCTGCTTCAGGAGCAATTTTCCCCTCGCAAACATCAGCATAGATATCAGCCATACCGTGCAAGCCCTCAATATCAGTCATTTTTAACCATTCACGACTTTTTGCAAAAGAATGCTTTAGGTATTTACCACTTTGCTGTTCGAAGCCTTCCATTCCCCATTCTTTGATGCGTTTTTGAAGCTGAGATGGTGCAAAAAAGAATTCACTTCGTTGTTTTATAAAATCTGGCCCTGTTTTCATTTCCTTCCAATGCGTTACGCCAACATTAGAACAAAATTTCATGTTATCGCCCAGATGCTTATGTAAGTCATTCAGAACTTGGCCATTTCCCGACATATCTACAATCAGAGTCGGTTTCGTAGCATCTATCTGTTTTATTTGGTCGTACGAGAGCGTCTTATCGTAAACGCCTAATTTTTCGACCATCTGCCTATTGCGGTCCGACGTTAATGCAACTTGCGATGGGGCATTCTCATCATTTTTAACACCATAAGCCAAACCTGTGCTGGTTTTACTCGAAGCGCTTATCATGATCAATTGCGTTGCTCCAAACCAATCATTGCTTTGGAAATAGTCATATAAGGCAAATGATGTTATGTGCAGCGGGTATAGCAACATACGCTCATCTTCAAGGGCTTTGTTGTAAGTTGGTTCGGACTCTACTTTCCGATAAATATTATATCCCACTGGCAATGCCGCTCGATGAGTAACTCCGTCAATCCAAGCCGTAGGACTGACTTTGGTTGGGTGCATTAATAAATGAGTGGCTGGCGGAAAATAACCAAATAACCTCTCTCCCACCGGTACTTCAGGGTTATTAGATTTCACCACGTCCGCAAAACCCCAAACGGGCAAGACCCCCCAACCTGATGCATCTTCACCCGCATTTGTGCTTTCAGTATGTGCAGGAAAAAACTGCCAGTACCCTATTTTATCGGCAACAACAGCATAGGTTATATTATTGGCGGTAAGCGCAAATTTATCTACTTTCACGAGCACCTCACCTTCTGCTAATGCTTGATTAGCAAGATCATTAGCCACAATTCTACACTCTACATAATTACTTTTGCTGACTTGAAATTCGCTCATGCTGTTTGTCCTTGTTCAATTGCCGCTAAATATCCTTGCAGTTTCGCCATCGCAGGTTGCCCATTATCGCGCATGCGTTTAAGTATCATTAGTTTTTCATTGTCGTCTTCTTTTACTGAACGAACGAGTTTGCTGAAGCCATCTAGGCGATTGTTCAATAACCACTTGCGAAGTCCCTCATCTTTGGACCAAATATGCTGATTAATCAAAAAGGCAGCAGTAAGGCGCAACCAATCTATATCGGTATTGGGAAGGGGAACAACATTACAAATTTTGTTTTTAACGTCATCGTTCGGATAGGCTGCCTCAACATGCGCAATAAAGGCGGCACTAAATACAGGCTGATAAGAACGCACTGTTTGCGGGGTAATTAGACCCTTGGCAAAAATAGGCTTCATGCTTAAGTTGGAGATCGCACTTGCAGAACAGTCAACATGAATATGACCTGGCGTGGTGCCAATGTCGCCTTCTTGAAGAGTGATTTTATTCTCAGAAATGGCAGTAACTCGACCCATCCGTATTACGTTTTTCACTCGCTGTAACTCCGCAAGTTCCATCTTACTGACTGTCGCACCATGAAACATGCTCGGCCACACATTCTTATCGATTCTTAAGAATACGCCCGACGCTTCTAAGCGCGAAAACATATCGCTGATCGATGTTGAATTGGCAATCGCTTCCATTTGATTTGCTTGAGCACCAATAGAACTAGTGAAAAACTCTTCTGTCGGCTGAGTATTTTGACGGTCGATTAACCAAGCATCTCGAGGCATAATCCACGTAATATGGTCTGGGTTAGCGCCGTTTTCGAGTAAGAACAATATTGCGTCAATACCGGTTTTCCCTCCTCCCACAATGACATAGCCAGCAGGAGGTGTCTGAATTTTTGGTAGGTCATTCAGCGGCATAAAACGCACGCCATCAGTTACATCGAAGTTAGGTATATGCGTGGAAGGAACCGTCGTTTTTAAATAAGTGCAATCAACGGTTTTCTTAGTCACGTCAACGTGGTGTTTCTGACCTGTTAAGATTGACTCAAAGTTACCATCGCCTTTGTAATCACACATTGGGAAATACTTAACTCGCCCGGTCGGTAAAAACTGCTCACGCATAACATTATCAAAATAAGCGCTAACTTCGGCGCCTGTAGCCAATTCATTCAAGCCTTTATTAAGACCTATTTCATCTTTGCAGCCTTTGCTTAGCTCTCTTGAACTAACGCCATAGAACGCCGAAGGTTGGTGTAAGGTCACAAATGGATAAGCAACGTTCCAATGACCACCTGGCTTGTGATGCTTATCGACAATGACGATATTGGCATCAGTCTCGGTCAATATGGTATCAGCAAAAGCCATTCCTACGGCGCCACTGCCGACAATAAGATAATCTGTTGTATGTGTTTTTATTGTCATTATATTTCTCACTAATAAAAATTTAAAAGGTAAAAAATTCACTATCAGGAGAGCAAACCGACCTGATTTATTGTTCGTTAGTTAAGCGCAGCAGTTTGACTATCCTCCAGTAACGGGAGGGAAAAATGCAATTTCATCACCATCATTTACCGTCGCTGATGCACTGGTTAGTGTCTGATTAACGGCAATTAATACATCTTGTTCTGCAAGTAAAGTCCAAGGCTCACCGCGAGCAATGAGCTTTTGCTTTATATCAGAGACTGTTTTCTCATCGGTATATTGGTAATCAACCTTATCAACTCCTAGGCGTTCACGCAGCATGGCAAAAAATCGAATATTTATCATGCTTCGCTTCTCCTCCAATCGCCTGTTTTACCGCCTTCTTTTGAAAGCACTTTAATATCACCAATAAGCATATTTGGATCGGCGGCTTTACACATATCAAAAATAGTCAGTGCAGCGACAGAAACGCCGGTCAAGGCCTCCATCTCGACACCAGTAGTGCCGACTAATTTGCATTCGCAACGAATATTTATTCGAGAATTATTATCGTCAATCTCAAAATCCACTGCCACTTTTGAAAGCATTAAAGGGTGACATAAAGGGATCAGGGCAGGGCATTGTTTTGCACCTTGAATACCAGCAATTCTTGCGGTGGCGAGCACATCACCTTTAGCAACATTGTTGGCTTTAATAAGTGCCAGTGTCGGAGGTGTCATTGTTATAGACCCTGTCGCTATAGCCCTTCTTGTGCTTGCTTTTTTTTCACTCACATCCACCATACTAGCTTGACCACTGCGGTCAACATGGGTGAGTTTACCTGCAGTATTCATTTTGTTATCCATACGACCTCTGTTGGCAACCTTTATTAGTAACTTTATCAGTAACTTTATTAGTAACTTTATTAGTAACTCCATTGGTACACTACTAGCATTTTGTTAATGCAGACTCTTCTAGCGGGCTCTTTGAGCAACGTAGTTAAGCTTTAACAATACCCAATCTAATGCTAACAACACGCGCACAATAAGCAAACAAAAAATGGTCACAAGATATTGTGCTCATTACTTTTTACCTTAATGATTTCTGATCGCGCTGTGTAAAAATGCGGGACTGTGCATAGGAGAGCCATTTTGTTTTTGCTCCGCTTCTTTCACTAAATCAACAATACACTGATTAACCGGTGCTGATATACCATGCCTTTCAGCGAGACTTACAATCTCACCATTCAGAAAATCGATTTCGGTTTTACGTTTTAATGCAAAATCTTCATACATTGAAGAGCGAGCTTTCGGGTCAATTTTAAGTGTTGCGCTCGCCACCCGTTTAAATAGCCAGTTGGGTAGTGCCAAGATATATGGCATCCACGTAGGAATAACTTTTCCTGTTCTGGCGGGCTTAATATCAGCTGCTTTCATCACTGCTAAGGCTTCTGCAATCACCTTTGTCATCACTAACCGATATTCACGGTTGTTCATTTGCTCTAACAATGGAACTCCCGACAGCGCATTGACGGCATTATTCAAATTTATAATTAATTTGCCCCATTGCACGCCTTCAAGGTTTTCATATAGTTCTACTGGCAGATTCGCTCTCTTGAGCGAATTAACCAGCTCGCTATAATCACCTTCTTTTACCTCAATAGCCAAGTTACCCTCTGTGCCGCAATGAAACTGACCTTCACCATTATTGAGAACGTTAAAAGGAACCATCGCTTTGAGTATCCTATGATTCGGCAATTTAGCTTTTAAGGTAGCTACATTTTGGGTTCCGTTCTGAAAGCTAACGATAACAGCTGACGCTTTGGCATATTCAAGAATAGACTCAGCAGCAGACTCCGTGTCGCCACTTTTCACCGTTAGCAAAATATAATCTGCGTCAGCAATACTATTCATTGAGACTGAAAATTGTAGCTGCTCTACTTGCATTTTTTGGTCGCGCCCTCTCCAATCAGTGACGTTTAGACCATACTCGGTCAATTGCTTTTGAATTCGCTCTCTGCCTACTAAAATGACATCAACACCCTTCGCTGTGAGGCAGCCTCCAAGATAACAACCAACGCTACCTGCTCCTACTATTGCAATTTTTTGTTGCATACTTTATTTGGTCCTTGTTTTAGACAAACCCAAAACTGCTGGTTTCCACCGGAATAAACTAAAATACAAAAAGAATAAGGCTAACTAAGTAAAGGTTATCGCTTTAAATTGCAACCTAAACAATACAATTACGAATATATAATAGGAAAGTAATTACGGCTAAACCTGAGTCAAGGAATACAGTTTGCTATTAATAAATTTAGTTTTAGAAGAGTGCGATATACCAAAGATGAGCATTATAGAGTTTTTCAAAGAATATAATTACTTAGAAAAGTAGACCTTAATAACATCCGTTAAGTGATTTAAATTTGTGTAAAATAAAGTATATTTGGCCAATACATAACAACGCATAGATAACCATATGTTGTATAAGATAGCAGCCCTCATAACACTTCCAGTTTTGCTAGTTCAGGGAAGACAGGCTCGAAAACGAGCACTCAAACTGCCCGAAGCAATTGGAGAACGCGAAGGTGTAATCAAAGACCCGACAAAACCACCGCTTAGCATTCTGATTATAGGTGATTCGGCTGCTGCTGGCGTGGGGGTAAATCATCAAGACAACGCACTTCTTGGTCAATTAGTTTACAATTTAAAAAGTCACTTTAACTTGTCATGGGCACTGATAGCAAAAACGGGTGCAAAAACGAAAGACATGACTCACATGCTAGAAACAGCAAAGTTAGCCAAGACGTTTGACATAGTCATAACCAGTTTAGGAGTCAATGATGTTACGTCACTACAAAAGACCAAAGACTGGTTAAGCGAGCAAAACAAACTACATCAATACTGTTTCCAGAAACTAGGTGCTAAACATATTATGGTCAGTGGAATGCCGCCAATGCATAAATTCCCCCTATTACCGCAACCTTTAAGATGGATAATGGGAAGCAGAGCGAAAGAATTTGATTGCCTGCAAGCATCTGCCATTAGTAGATATACCAATAGAAGTTATGAACCATTGTCCTTCGACGTGGACAGAAGTGAGATGGCTGCCGATGGCTTTCACCCTGGCCCAAGCATATACCTTGAATGGGGCCGCAGTGTAAGTAAACGTATTATTTATATTGCAGAAAGCTTACCTCATGAATCTGGCCCTAGCATTTAATACTGTTACTAGTTAGTGATGCCTTTTGGGGTATAGATTGTGGGTAAGAAAGAGGATTAAATAGATTGTTTATTTTACAAAACAGGTGGCTCTGCACGAACACAATTTTGATGCTAAGAGCCTCAGTAAACTAAAACTCTTTTTTTTGCAACGTTATTACGCAAATTCACTAGCAAATACTTTTGCAAAAAATTCTGCCGATGCGTCGTCCATATTAAAGTACAAACTTGGCTCAATCAGTTCTACTTCGATAATCATCAATTCACCGTTTAACGATACGATGTCAACTCTGGCATACAGCGCCTCTTCAGGTAAGGCATCAATCGTTTGCTCCGCTATAGCGAACATCGCTTTAGATGGCTCAATACTGGTCAATTGACCACCGTGTTCTTCTTGTACCCTAAAGTCCCCTTTAGCAGGTTGTTTACAAATGGCATGGCTGTATTGTGAATTGAAGTAAAAAAGTGAATATTCACCTTCTTCAATAATGCTTGTTAAAAAAGGTTGGATCATGGCTGATCGGTCTTTATATTCCTGCATTATTGAAGATAATTGTTCAGTAATTTGTGCAGGTGTAAGGCGGTAAGTGCCATCTGCATTCGCGCTGATATAAGGCTTAATGACAATTTCATCACAGTCGAATTTAGCAAATGCAGCAGCAAAATGATGTTCCTGAAGTTCGTCGGCCCAAAGTGTCGGGATAATTGGAACGCCTTTATTTTCAAGTTCTTTCAAGTAGCGTTTTGAAATATTCCATTCAATTAACGACATCGAATTGCATAGCACAGCAGATGAATTATCGATAACTTGCAAACACGCGAGAAAGTCTTCGCAATGCGCTTGATAGTCCCAAGTGCTGCGCACTATAACGGCATCATATTGATCCCAATTGTGATTTATCGCATGCCAAGAAACTTCGGTCGACTCCCACCCAAGGGTTTTTAGTGGAGTCTGAAGTAATCGGTCGTATACGAAGAACTCTTCTAGATGGTCAGTCGTTAAAATAGCTACTTTGCGCATTTAATTCCTTATGTTGGCTGAACTCACGTTGTGTTTTGAATTTATTTATTTGAGGTAAATGATGTTGAATTCCAGACTGTGCTTCACTCTGTTTTGAGCCAAATAGAATCGCGATGATGATAGTAGTTGCACCCGTGATACTTAGCCATAAATTGCGCTTAAAATGCAAAAAAATCCTTTTTACTAACAGTAAATACTCCATGTATGACCGCGGCACAACTCAATTAATGCGATTCGAAGCTAATGTTCTGATGCATGGAGGGTAGCAAACAATGAGCATGCAACGCCATCAATTGTTCCAAATAAGACGGTAAAGTCATTGATATAATGAAAAATGGCAACTAACAATATGCATTAGTTGCCACTGAGTGACAGTACCTATTTAAGGTGCGGTATGCAATGACTCCGCCCTACTGCTGCTGTAGCGCAGAAGCCAATTGTGGCTAAACTGAAAATTGGCGAATGATGGTATTAATAGTGTCTTTAGCATCACCAAATATCATGCGCGCATTGTCTTTAAAAAACAGCGGATTTTCGATACCAGCGAATCCAGAGGCCATGCCTCGTTTCAAAATAAAGACATTTTTTGCAAGGTCCGCGTTGATAATTGGCATGCCATAAATGGGGCTGCCCTCTATCTCTCTTGCTGCAGGATTAACCACGTCATTCGCCCCAATCACAATAGCCACATCAAAGTTTGCCATACGCGCATTTACTTCGTCCATTTCCAACAACAACTCGTAAGGCACATCAGCTTCAGCTAAGAGCACATTCATATGCCCAGGCATGCGTCCAGCGACCGGATGGATCCCATAAACGACTTCTGCACCGTTCTCTTCCAATAGCACTTGCAGTTCTTTCATAGCGTGTTGGGCTTGAGCTACCGCCATACCATAACCGGGAATAACGACTACCGATTGCGCTGCTTCCAATACAAAGTAAGCATCGTCGGCGGCTAGCGGTTTAACTTCACCTTCAATTTTAATTTCAGTCGTTTTTACGGTTTGAAATCCCGAAAATAAAACGTTAATTAACGAACGATTCATTGCCTTGCACATTACACTCGTTAAGATAATACCGCTGGCGCCTACTAGTGCACCGGCAACAATCAATAGATTGTTGTTCAATGCCATACCCGCTGCACAAGCAGCAAGACCAGAGTAGCTATTGAGCAGAGATATAACCACCGGCATATCTGCACCACCAATAGGAATAACCAACATGACGCCTAACACGATGCAAAGTGCGACGAAAGCGTAAAGATATATTGTGCTGTTAGCGGTTTGTGGATACATAACAACGAGGGCGCCAAGTACGAAAATAGCAACAACAATACATCCATTAACGAACGCTTGACCGCTAAACACGGTTGAACCACTGCTGATTAACTTAGCAACTTTGCCACTGAGTTTTGCCCATGCAACCACGCTGCCAGAAAACGTAATACCACCAATAGCAATGGCGAGTAAAACAATAATAGCTAAGTAGCTTTCTATTGCTGAGTCGCTTTCAAGCATAGCTAGTGCGACTAATAAACTTGCCAAACCGCCAACACCATTTAACAGTGACACCATTTCTGGCATTTCTGTTAGCTGAACTTTTTTGGCAATAAAAGCCCCTACCGCGCTACCCGCTAGGATCGCCACAATAATCCATTCGTAAGCTAATATATTTTGGTCAATCAAGGTAATGCAGATAGCCACTAGCATACCTATTGCGGATAACTTATTACCGCGACGAGCAGTAGAAGGATGACTGAGTAATTTAAGGCCCAATATGAATAGCGCTGCGCTCAATACATACACTGCATTAATGATTAATTCTATATTCAACATTATGCTTCCTTACTTACTTTTAAACATGGCAAGCATGCGGTCTGTGACCATGTACCCACCGACAACATTAATCGTTGCAAGGAATACCGAAACACTGCCGAGAATTTGCGCAAGTAGCAGATTTTCATTTCCGGAATAAGCAATAGCACCAATTAAGGTAATACCTGACACCGCGTTTGCGCCGCTCATCAAAGGCGTATGCAAGGTAGCTGGCACTTTGCGAATAAGTTCAAAGCCTAAAAATATCGCTAACATTAAAATCATTAAAAGATAGATAAATGACATTACACACTCTCCTGTGTTAACAACGCTTTAATGGTTGGATTGATCAGCTCACCGTGGTGAGTAATTAGTGCTGTTTGCAGAATATCGTCTTCTAAATTAAGAGATATTGTTTTAGCTTCAGCATCCCAAAATTCCAACAATAGTGCCTGTAAATTATTAGCGTACATTTGGCTCGCATCCAACGCAACTTCGCTCGCCCAATTTCCGGTACCAATGACGGTGACACCTTCAACCGTAACGACAGATCCAGAAACACTACCTTCGACATTACCGCCATTTTCAGCTGCCATATCGACAATGACACTGCCTGGCTTCATTTTCGCAATAACGTCTTTTTTGATAAGAAGCGGTGGCTTTCTGCCAAATAGTTGCGCAGTAGTTATCACCACGTCGGAACTGGCAATACAATCAGCTTGTGCTTGTTGCTGAATTTCAATTTGTTCTGGGGTGAGTGCTTTCGCATAACCTTGATCTGTTTGTCCTGTTTCACCAATATCAATAGCTAGAAACTTCCCCCCAAGAGAGCGCACTTGCTCTGCAACAACTTCACGTGTGTCGTATGCGATTACTGCTGCACCAAGTCGTTTAGCCGTAGCAATAGCTTGTAAACCTGCCACGCCAGCACCAATAACAAATACTTTCGCCGGTTTTAATGTACCCGCTGGTGTCATCATCATTGGGAAAATCCGAGGTAACGTTGACATCGCTTTGGCTACCATCACATAACCAGCCAAACTGGCTTGCGAGCTTAATGCATCCATTTTTTGGCAACGACTACTGCGTGGGATCATTTCAACACTTAAGGCTGAACGACCCGACTCCTGTAACCATTTTATATGCTCAAGTGCATTAAATGGGTCTAAGAAACTGATACAACACACGGTTGTTTTGGTCTTTTCCAAATCCGCTTTACTTAAAGCGTGAATCGACATTAAGAAGTCCGCTTTTGCGAGTACACAAGCCCTATCAGTTTCAATTGTCGCACCAGCGTCAATGTATTCTGAATCGTCAATATTAACACTCGTTCCAATACCCGATTCGACTAAAATTGTCGCACCAAGCTTTACATAAGCTTTTACATTTAATGGAAGTATACTGCACCGACGTTCATTTTCTAATTGCTCTTTGACAAACCCTATTATGCTCATTTCGCCTCCTTTTTTGGTTAGCTAAGATTATAAAATTGCTTTTTTAAGGCGCACAAGGTCACCTGCAAAAGGTGCCAAATTTTTCTGTCGGTTTATTGATTATCTTTTAGATATTTTTATTATTATTTTTTTGATGCTGCATTGCTGCTAATAATGTTGTTTGAATATCAAGATTTAACGCGCTAGCGCCCATATAATCTCATTCAATCACGTCAACAGTAGACGATCGTATTAACAGTAACGTCGTCATATCAGATAGGTATAACCTTAAGAGGAGTTTTTGTCAAAACATGAATTAGTTACTGTTGACGAAGCAAAGCGCATTCGAAGAGGAAAGAGAGGAGATATTTAAGAGGACAGAAAAGGCTCATAAGAGCCTTTTCTGTACTTTATATTAAAACTTTGTACTGACCCATAACCATACTTTGTCCGCATCGACTCTGCCACTTTCGCCAGAATAGCTTGCATATTTTATCGCTGCGGTATAATGCTTAGCAAATGGCGTTGCATACTGTAAGTTAATTTCTGAACCCAAATCATCAACGCTCTCTGTCGGCGTATCTGCCGAGAAGTCATGATACGCTGCGACCCAATTGCCACTGCCAACTTTTCCCGTGAGGGTAAATATCACATCAACTAAACCTTGAGACGGCGTTCCTAAGAATTGATCTGACCAACCATTAAATTTGTGCAGCGTTGCTAACGGTGTTGCAAAGGCATAACTACCATTATCAGACCCCAGTACTTCGTAGCCTAGTTTTGCTGTTATTGCTGAAAAATTCATACCAACTTCTGCGAATAAGTAATCAGCAGCAAAATCGGTTTCGGCACTTTTACTATTCTGTGTTGCATATTCGACTGCGTATAAAAACGTACTATCGCCTGCTTTCGCCGCTTTAGTTGTTCCTTTAAAACTCATTCCATAGGTATCTAGTGCATTGTTCGTATCATTATCTACTTCTAGCAAATAGCTATAAGCAGTCACAATGCCAAAAGCCGTTTTATAATTAAGGTTGAGCAAATGATCCTTAGAATCTAAATCAGCCATTTCACCAAAAATACGATTGCGCTGATTAAGATAGCTATATTGAACTCTAAATTTTTCACTGACAGCATAAATAATAGTAGCAGCATCAAAGGTTTGACGGTCTTGGCGCCAGCCCACATGACCAACAAAGCGCTGACCATCCAAAGCAATAACCTGACGGCCTAGCTTTAGTGTTAATTGATTTTTTTTATACTGCACAAAAGCTTGGTCTACTTCGGTAAATTCAGGGTCGGCGATTACCGAATAGTCACCCAAATTGTAGCCTGTTGGCCCAACAGTATAATCGCCTTGGCCAAGCACAATACGGTTATCTTCCAGCTCAAATGAAACTGACCAGCCTTCTAATTCAGCCGTCGTATAGCCTAGTCTTGTGCGCAATGTGAATGCACTAGCATCTTTCAGTGTATTGTCTTGAGAAACGCCTTCATATCTCAAGTTAACGTTTCCTGTCGCTTTTCCTGAATTCAGTGCTTCATATAGTGAATCAGCGGCACAGGCTGATGAAGAGACGCCAGCCAGAATTAGCATTGATGCGATAACTGTCAGTGAGTGGGATTTTCCGTTCATGTATTTTCTCTTTATTTTAGCAAATTGATACTCATGCACGATCGAAGTGTGTCGGGACCGTTGCAATGCATTTACATGTGTAATTTATAAGTGGAGCGCAGCCTAAAACTGCGAGTAATTTCGATTTTTTTAAGCCGCACTGCTAGACTTTTTCTTACTTTGCTTGATGTCTGGCTTTACGCTACTAACCGTGCGAATTTTATTTTGTTTTTCATATAGAAACTTGAGCACAGCATGTCGATACTGGTTATATTGGAGGTTATTTGTCATTTCAAGACGGTTGCGAGGTCTTTCCAAATCTATGTCTAATATCTCGCCTATTGTTGCAGCAGGCCCGTTTGTCATCATCACAATTCTATCTGATAGCAGCACAGCTTCATCTACATCATGGGTAATCATAATAACTGTATTGCCTAATGCAGCATGTATCTCCATTACTGAATCCTGTAAATGAGCGCGAGTCAGTGCATCTAACGCACCAAAAGGCTCATCCATTAGCAACACTTTAGGCTCCATTGATAGGGCTCGCGCAATACCGACTCGCTGCTTCATTCCACCCGAAATTTCAGACGGTAGTTTGTCCGCTGCATGCGTCATGTGCACTAAGTCTAAATTATGCTGAACCCACTCCTTAATTTCAGCTCTCGAGCGTCCATTGCGGGTTTGCTTTACAGCAAGCTCAACATTTTTATAAACCGAAAGCCAAGGCAACAATGAATGATTTTGAAACACAACAGCGCGCTCAGGACCTGGCTCGTTAACTTCATCGTTATCTAATATGACCCCCCCTGTTGTCGCTTGGTAAAGCCCCGCAACAATATTTAGTACGGTTGACTTACCGCATCCCGAATGGCCAATTAGACTGATGAATTCGCCTTTCGAAATCTTCAAACTGACATTTTTTAGCGCGGTAAAAGGTCCTTTAGGTGTCGGGAAATCGATGCCTACGTCGGATAACTCTAAATGCCGTTGCACCCTACTTGTCTGTGTTTTTATTAGTTTGTTCATAATGACTCCTAGCAATGAGTTTTTGTTACCTCGTTTATCTCAACGAAACACTCTTGTCCCAGCTCACATAACGTTGAACCGACAACATGAGCCTATCTAAAATGAAACCGATAACGCCGATCGTAAGTACGGCGACCATTATTCGAGCAAGTGATTCTGAACTGCCGTTTTGAAACTCATCCCACACAAACTTACCTAACCCCGGATTTTGCGCCAACATTTCAGCGGCAATAAGTACCATCCAACCGATCCCCAAACTGAGTCTTAAACCAGTGAAGATGGCAGGAATGGAAGAGGGCAATACAATTTTCAATATATGGTTGAACGCATTTAAACGTAACACTTTACTTACGTTGATAAGATCTTTGTCGATGCTTGAAACCCCCACCGCAGTGTTAATCAATGTTGGCCATAAACAACACAAACTTACGGTAACTGCCGATGTAATAAATGATTTCGCAAACATAGGTTCATCACTCACGTAAACCGCACTCACTACCATTGTTACTAAGGGCAACCAAGCTAATGGCGAGACCGGCTTGAATAGTTGAATGAGGGGATTAATTGCGGCATAAGTTGTTTTACTCAAGCCACATAAAATACCCAACGGTACCGCAATGATAGAAGCGACAAAGAAGCCCACTGTAACGGTATATAAACTAGTCCAAATTTGGTCAAAGAAGGTGGGAGCACCCGTAAACACTTTTAGTGTCGCAACATAATCAGAGTCGACAGCAAGGCGTTGGGCGTTGCGCTTTTCTTGCCTTTCATAAAACGCTTCAGCTTTTTCTTGTTGCCTATTGTGCTCATCAACTAGGTTAAAAGATTGCTCCCATACTTGCGTTGGTCCTGGAAACACCCCTAACGACGTGTCGATATTTTTAGCAACTGAAGCCCATAACACTACAAAAATAAGTATTCCTATTATAGGTAAGAGCATCGAGTTAATACCGGCTAAAAAACGGTCTCGAATCACGTTTCGCTTCAATTTTTGAAACATTATTGGTGCTATATTAGTTGTCAACACAAGACTCACTCCTCAGCCAGCTTTATCAAATGCGAATTATATTTTGCTATCTGCTTTCAAACCGATAGTAAATGAGTCTAAGTAAGCATTGGGTTTGGTGCCGTCATAAGTTACATTGTCGATAAACTCGCTTTGAGGCGGTTTAAAGCCGGTTTCCGTTGCAAAGTCTGGGAAGTCTGAGGCTTTCGCTTTGCCCTCTTTGATTAGCTCCTTGGCGGCAACAGCATAGATTTCTGGCTTGTAGACTTTCTTCGCAGTATCCATAAACCAATCGTCGGATTTAGGCTCTTCAATTTGTCCCCAACGTCGCATTTGAGTCAGATACCAAATCGCATCACTAAAGAATGGATACGTTGCGTTGTAGCGAAAAAACACGTTAAAGTCGGGGATTTCACGTTTATCGCCTTTTTCATATTCAAAGGTACCAGTCATACTATTTGCGATAACGTCTTCGTCGGCACCTACATAAGTGCTTCTTGCCAACATTTCAACTGCTTCAGATCGGTTTGCATTGTCGTTCTCATCTAACCACATTGCGGCTCTAATCATAGCTTTGACAACGCGAATGTGAGTATTTGGATTTTCTTCTGCCCATTTCGCGCTTACTCCAAACACTTTTTCAGGATTGTTTTTCCAAATCTCATAGTCAGTAATAACGGGAACACCGATACCTTTAAATACTGCTTGCTGATTCCAAGGCTCACCCACACAGTAACCATCAATAGTGCCCGCTTCCATGGTCGCTGGCATTTGTGGTGGCGGTGTTACAGACAACAATGCTTGCGCGTCAATTTGACCACTTGTGTCACCTTTATGCGGTGCATAATAGCCAGGATGAATCCCACCGGCAGCTAACCAATAACGTAGTTCATAGTTATGTGTAGATACTGGAAATACCATGCCCATCTTAAATGGTTTGCCTTTCGCAGCATATTCATCAACAACAGGCTTTAATGCATCTGCTGTAATTGGGTGCACAGGTTTGCCATTTTCATGTTTAATATTTGGCTTCATTTGAGCCCAAACATCATTTGATACAGTGATAGCGTTCCCGTTCAAGTCCATACTGAAAGCGGTAATAATATGAGCCTGCGTACCGAAACCAATCGTCGCTCCTAATGGTTGTCCTGCTAACATATGAGCACCGTCAAGCTGGCCATCGATAACGCGATCCAATAATACTTTCCAGTTAGCTTGAGCTTCTAACGTTACATACAAACCTTCGTCTTCAAAATAACCTTTTTCATAAGCCACCGCTAAAGGCGCCATATCAGTTAGTTTAATAAAACCAATTTTGAGCTCTTCTTTTTCAGCATAGCCAAGTTTTGTTGCAGCTTGAGCCAACTGCACATTTAAAGACAAAGAGAATAGTGTAATTGCAACTAAACTTTGCTTAATTGATGTGTTTAATTTCTTCATTTTTTTATTATCCTTTCTCTTTTAGTATTAATAGAACAGGCGAAATTCCAAAAAAAAACCCACGATGACCAGACATTGCTGTCGCTTCATCGTGGGCTACTTTGCCTGAATAACTCACGCCGTCTTTGGTGTTTGTTACTCTTTGTCGTTAAGTTTTTATTATTTTAAATAAGTAAACGTAACATGAATCGCATGCTTCCATTTCTCATCGAAGCTGATAACCACAAACTGAATTTCTCGACAAAATCCAAATTTGTTCATTCTCTGCCCTCTAACCTTCACTCCGACTTTGCATTATTAATGCCAGATTTTTACATGTTTATAATCAAGCACTTAACATTTAAATAACGGAATGCTTTCCCCATTAAATGAATCAACGTTGTGCAAACTGCACTATTGCTGTGCTTTTTCTGTTTTAAAAAACGCTGCCCTAACAACAATTACTGTTGGCTGTGTTTTGCAAGCAAAGTTATTGCTTGGTCAAAGCATGCTGTATTTACAATTTTCTGCATACTCTGCGTTACCATACTCTGCTCTGCATCATTTGATGATATCTGATGGCTGTCGATCATCTTTTGTAATAACCATTGCTGCAATTCTAGTGTCGGTGAATTAACGACCATGAAATTCGACTGATAAAAACGATTGTAGTGAGGCACATTTTCAGGCGATTGATTTTGTTGGATTAAGCAACTGCCTAATAGTGAGGGTGCAATAACCTCAATGGGCTCATTTAAGTAACCACTTTCTGACATCAGCTTGGCAGCTTCGAATCTATTGGGTAAATGTTGTAACCATTCGCAAGCTAAAAGCAGAGCGGCAGATAGTTTGGCGATCAACTGTGGTTCTTTATAGTAAAAATCTTCGGTTACTCCTAACACTTTTTCCGCTTTATCTTGCCAAATATGATAGGACGTTAATACCGTAACGCCTGTTCCCTCGCGCACTGATTTCGCGCTCCATGGCCCACCAACGCAAAATCCATCAATAAAACCTGACTCCAGAGAGCTTGACATTTCACTGGGTGGAATAGTAATCACATCAATGTCGTTATGCACACCTGCTTCCTTCAACCAATCCAACAACTGGTATTGGTGACAGCTGTAAGGAAATACTGTCGCAAAGCAGAGTTTTTTCTTTCCTTGCACAGCTCGTCTTTGCACAATCTTCGTTAGTAGGCTTGATGGCATTGGAAAAGGTAATGTGGATAATTCATTACAGGATAGAATTTCGTCACACAAAACACGAGAAAGTGAAATGGCATTTCCATTTTGACTAAGTACCATCGGTACTGTCATTTGTACTTTCATGCCACCTAGGCCTAGTGAACTGGCTAAGGGCATTGGAGCTAATAATTGAGCAGCATCAAGTAACCCTGTTTGCAATTTATCTCGCAGCGTAGACCATGAGTTTTGTGGACACAATATGACATCTAATTCAAATTGACGAAAATACCCTAGCGCCTGCGCTACAATCAAAGGCGCACTGTCGGTCAAAGGCACAAAACCAAGATTAATTTGAGCTGGCATTGCACTTCTCCATTCGAAAACTTCTTCTTATTGTCGCTTCTTGCGAAAGCCTAGTGAGTATTATAATTATGCTAAAAAATAACCTCATTTTGTTTTTCTTTGTCATTAATTTCACTTCTACTTTACGGTTACATGCGCTGCCAAGTGCCGTACTACTTAATTGTATTAAGAACAGATATTAAGGTTTTTGCGACTTGTTCAATTTTTTGTCCTGTATCCATAGCCATTTTACGTAATGCATGAAATGCCTCACTTTCGGACATACTCCTTGATTTCATTAATAAACGCTTTGCTCTATCAATGATCTTTGTTGCCTCTAACTCTTGCTTTACGTTTACTAATTCTTTCTTAACACTTTGATAGTCTTCAAAACGAGCCAATGCTGCATCTAAAATAGCGCGAACTCTTTTTGGGTCAGCATTACCGCAAACATAGGCACTGACTCCCGATTTGATTGAACGTGTAATAATGTCAGAATCTGCTTGTTCGGAGAACATGACAATGGGTTTAGGATTAAAATTAGAAAGGGTATGCAGACTATCGAGAATATCTCTGTCGGGGGATTCGATATCAATAACAACGATGTCTGGCTTTAGATCATCTACCTGCTTCAATAAGGAGGCGCCTGAACTCAGTAAGTGATTTACCTGAAAACGTGAGTTTTCCAACGCCGCGATCAACTGAGAAGCGCGAGATTGGTCATCATCGATGAGCAAGATACTAAGCTTGTTCTGCTTATTATTTGTATTTTCGTGATATGAGTCGTTTTTATTCATTAATCGCAAAGGGGAGCATACGAGAGTCGTTCAACGAGAATGCAAAGAACCCGCCAACTTCAAAAAAGTAGTGGATATAGGTTGATTAGATAACATCAAAACTGCTGGAGAAATGCGCATCAACACCCAAAAAACGCTTTCCATTCCTCACCTTCCACAATTTCTTCGCTTCTGAGAATGCTTGGTCTTGTGTTTTATTCTCAAGTAAAATCAAAAGCGCTGCAAGTGAAGAAATGACCGTGTTTTCACCATAACTGTGCATTTTCGCACCTTGCCACACCAACGCTAATGTATTCACATCCAAAGCCTTCGGTTTTAACTCCCATCGTTGCTCAGGTATTAAATTAATATGCTCGATGTTGCCGTGGCGACACACTTTTAGGATTGTTTCTTTTGATGGATCCACCTCTGGTTCTCCACCTTCCCCTCTAAAGCAAAGGATATTTTGTTCATCCAATAGCCTTGCAACCTCTGCATGCTTATCATCCACATGTTTATGGTGTACGCCCTGAAATGAATAGCTTGCGTTAAATGGATTAAGCAATCGCGCTAGTGTATTAGCGCAAGAGCGCAAGCCAAAAACTTCACGAAGTTGAATAAGTTCATCTAATTGGGGATGTAAAAGTGACAGGTCGGCATAGACAAAACCTCGCTGTTTAATTTTCGCTTCAATGTTCACTATCGAAGTCGCCTGCCATTCACTTTCTTGGGTTTTTAAAAGCGTATTTTTGGCTCGAATGCTTGCACTTAATTGTGACAAAACCGATTGAATGTATAACCTCTGAGATTCAGGCTCTTGGGTACCATGCATGCCTACTTTTACGCCCTGTTCTACTAAGCAGGCAACCGCCAAAAGGAACCATGGCAGCTGTCGACGTTTACCAGCATAAGCACCTATGTCCAAGTCAATTACTGTTTTGCTATCTGCTTGATCTGCATGTTGCGTGAGCGCGTTAGGTAAAGTTGTTCTGCAAGCTTGCGTAAAACCAGCAATTTCTTCCGCGGTCTCCTCACGAACTCGTAAGAGCATTAAAAATGCACCGCGTTGTTCGCGTGTAATGCGATTTTCAAGCAACATCGTCATCGCATCAAATGCCTCCGCTTGCGTTAGACTCCGACCACTTCTCTGCCCTCGACCCACTGCTTGTAGATAGGGAACAAAAGCACCAGCTGCTGTATGTTGAGACGTGTTGATATCCAATGTTCGGTTAAGCTCTTTAATATGGGTTAACGGAAGCATCATACATTAATGCTAAATTTATGGTCTGTCTATAATCTACCACCTTACCTATCACAATCATCGCGGGTCCCATAAATTTAGCTTTTTTTACTTGTTGGGTAATTGTTAATACGGAGCCAATTTCAATACGTTGTATTGGCGTGCATGCATTATCTACTACTGCGATAGGCCAGGAAGTTTCAAGACCATTATTAATTAATCGTGAACAGATTAAATCCAGCTTTTTTAAGCCCATATAAAAAACCAAGGTTTGGTTTTCACTGCTTCCCACTAACTCTTTCCAATTCGGTTCTGATGATGGATTTTTAAGACTGGCAGTGATGAATCTAACAGACGATGCACACTCTCTATGGGTAAGTGGGATGCCTGTGTAAGCCGACGCACCAGACGCAGAGGTAACACCCGGAATAATACAAAAAGGCACATTATATTCGCTGAGTACTTGGGTTTCTTCAACAGTACGTGCAAATATCGCCGGATCACCGCCTTTCAAGCGAACCACTTTTTTACCTGCGATCGCATGCCGTAAAATACGCTTACAAATATCCGTCTGTTGCATGCTATGTTTACCCGCTCTTTTACCAACGAACTCTTTTTCAATATGAGCTGGAATGATCCTTAATACCGAGTCATCTACCAACCAATCAAACAGCACAATATCTGCATTTTGCAGTGCCTTATAAGCTTTGATTGTCAGTAGCTCTGCATCGCCTGGGCCTGCGCCGACGATGGCAACAGAACCCATTTTTGAATAAGTCTTGCTAGTCTGCTCAGTCAGTCTGCTTTTTTGATTAGATAGCCAAAGTTGTTGCCAACCTGCTTTAAATAGGCACACACCTGCATGCACTATTATATTCATTGACGTGGTCATTTAGGCATCTCTATCTGTGTCACCTTGATCAATTCTGCTGTCGACTTTGGCTGAATATCTATACTCGATTTTTGTTTAGCATTAAGAACCGCCTTATCCTGTCTATAACCAGTCGTTACTTCCCGGTTACTTTCACTATTATTGGAACTATTGTGTGCAGTGTGAGCCCACGTGTCAGATTGGTCGATTTCATTGTGCTGTGAAATCAATGTTGATAATTCAGACTTACATGAACCACAGTTGGTGCCACAATTTAATTGTTTACCCAAATTCTCAACCGTATTGTAGCCTTGAGAAATCATGCCGTTAATCGTTTTCTCGCGCACACCAAAGCAGCTACAAATTAATTTACCTTTAGTGAATTCTTCATCTGGCTGATTTCTTAGTAAGTCGCGAATATCGCTTACGCAAATCAGGTCCTTGCCTAACAGCATGTTTATCCAGTTAGCGTCCATAACAACCCTAGGGTCGTCGTTGTCCGTATTTTCATTATTTATATATATATAAAAGAGGGTAGCAAGCGCGTCTTGATTGATAGTCACCGAGATCAGTTGAACATCTGACGCTAATGTTTGAACTTCAGAACCTTGCATAAAATGAGTTGTTATTTGAGTATACCAATCGTCCAATGTAATTTGGGCTGACGCTTTGCGAACGCTAAGCGTTTCGCATGGATGAAGTAAAGCAATATGGTACTGATAGCCATTTTCTAATTTAATTTTTACCCAATAATCACAAATTTCATTAAGCAATAGTTCGGGTAATGGCTCGCGAACAAATAAGCTGCCTTGTGCCTTTACAGCTGTTTTTATTATCTTGACTGCAGCATGCTTAAGCTCCGGTTGACCTGATATTTCATCATTAGCATCCGTAAATAAACTCGTTATATTGACATGCGATGACCACGTCTTAGACCAGTGGATTGGCGCGAACAGCTCACCTTTCCTTTGCGTTTTTAAAATGGTGATAGGCAAAATAACGGGTAGTTGACTGTGTTGCGCGCGAAGTGAGACCAAATCGCCATCATTCAGGCACAGAATGTCTGCGTCAGTAGGATGAATACTCAATTCGGCTTGCCCAGTATGTTGATGTAAACGCGCCACGTTGCCGGTTCTTGTCATCGTGTGCCAATGGTCACGAACGCGCCCGGTATTCAATACTAATGGAAATTCTTTACAAGCAATCTGCTCCACTGGCTGCGGTATGATCGGAATGAATTTGGCCTTTCTGTTATCTGTAAAGAATTTGTTATCCGTGAACATTCTCGCTGTTCCGTTAGGATTAGCTTTGTTTACCGGCCATTGAATGGGCTGCAATTCTTCATATTGCCGTTTCGACAGATTCGCTAACCCAGACAGGTCAAGATCACGTTCACCATTATTCTCGAATGCAGTGAGCTGCGCATGCTCCGCAAAAATATCACTAACGTTGCTATATTCGAACGATTTTTGATAACCCATTTTAGCCGCAACATCACAAATAATTTGCCAATCATGCCGAGCTTGTCCGGTTGGCGCAAATATCGCTCGTTGTCTTGATATTCTGCGTTCAGAATTGGTCACTGTGCCATCCTTTTCAGACCAACCTGTTGCTGGTAATACAATATTAGCAAATTTAAGTGTATCGTTTTGACTAACCGTATCCGAGACAACAACGGTATCGCAGGCCAGCAGTGCTTCTTCAATTTTTTGTCTATTAGGCATACTAACCACCGGATTGGTGGCCATTATCCAAATAAATTTAATATCGCCTTTGTGCAGCTTTTCAAACATATCAACTGCTTTCAAACCATTGGTTTTAACCATATTTTCAGCTAACCAAAAGCGTTCAACGAGCGCATTATGCTGTTTATTTTCGATGTCCATATGTGCCGCTAACATATTAGCCAGACCACCAACCTCGCGGCCACCCATTGCATTCGGTTGGCCTGTTATTGAGAAAGGGCCGCTTCCTAGCTTGCCAATTTTGCCTGTCGCAAGGTGACAATTGATTATAGCGTTAGCATTATCTACGCCTGAAATCGATTGGTTAATACCCATCGAATAGAATGAAATGGCGGAAGCCGAACGAGCAAACAATTCGAAAAAACAAATAACTTTCTCATATTCAATATCGCACATCGCACTTACTTTTTCAGGAGAATAAGATTTTGCGGCATCGAATGCAGCGTCTGCAAAGTCAGTATTTTTCAAAATAAAGCACTCATCAACAGCTTCATTTTGTCTTAAATAATTAAGTAGTCCGTTAAACAGTATGGTGTCCGTGCCCGACTTTATATGCAGATTCAAATCTGATTGCGCGGTTGAAGCTGTCTGTCTAGGATCGATAACCACTACTTTCATCGCTGGATTACATTTTTTCGCTTGTTCCATGCGCTGAAAAAGCACTGGGTGTGTCCAAGCTGCATTAGATCCAATAAGTACAAGTAATTCTGTTTTCTCTAAATCTTCATAGCTACATGGGACAGAATCTGCACCGAATGCGCGTTTGTAACCTGCGACTGCTGAGGACATGCAAAGACGAGAATTAGTGTCGATATTGGCACTTCCTAAAAAGCCCTTCATTAATTTATTTGCTACATAGTAGTCTTCAGTAAGAAGCTGACCTGATACATAAAATGCGACTGAATCTGGACCATATCTGGCGATAGTTTGATGGAGTTTTAGTGCCACAAGTGAGGTTGCTTCATCCCAAGAAGCAGTTTGGCCATTAATAGCAGGCTCTAACAAGCGCCCTTCAGGTGATATTGTTTCTAGAAGGTGAGTACCTTTGACGCACAATCGACCAAAGTTAGCGGGATGAGCAACTGAGCCGACTAAACTGAAAGAACTTGCGTCAACGTCAATTCCGCAGCCCACGCCACAGTAAGGGCAGGTTGTTTGAATTGACTTTCCCGAAGAACTGATTTCAATTGCCATTTTAGTATCTGCCAAAACTAAGCAGCAACAGTCGTTGGATTAGTGCTACTAAGAAAAACCTGTTGGCCTTGAACAACGCACTTATATACAGACAGGCGCGCATCTTCACTTTCAAAACAACGCCCTGTCAACAACGAATAATGCTGTTTATATAAGGGAGCGCAAATAACGGGCTCGCCTGAAATAGAGCCGATAAGACCTCTATACATGACGTTTGCTTTACCTATTGGATCCCAATTACTTAGGGCATAAACGCTTATCTGGCCTTTACTATCAACTAATTGAAAAATGGCCACCTGAACATTATTAATCAAAGCGCACACACCTGAGTTGGGTGCAAGATCGGATAATTCACACACTCTTTCCATAAGCTGTTCCTCATCCATCTCATTCTCCGTTATATGAGAGATAGATAATTCAGGCTTTACTGCGCTAGCTGCATCGGTGGCAACATGTTGATGCTTAGTTAGTGGATTTGTCATTACGTTTCTCGCCTCGTTAGTTATTGCTGTGTTGATGGCGATTTACTTAAACCAGCTCTACAACATTAATGGTACGTTTTTCTTCCTCAGTTGCAGGTCTTATTTGACCTCGCTCTTCAACAAACGTGATGTTGTTATCTTTCTGATTACTGTTAACAAATTGGCGGAAGCGTTTACGCGTTTCAGGATTTTCAATCGCTGTTTTCCATTCGCATTGGTAGGTATCTACAACAACTTGCATTTGCGCTTCAAGCTCGTTTGCAATGCCCAACGCATCGTTAATAACGACATCTTGAAGGTAAGCTAAGCCCCCTTCCATGTTGTCCATCCAAACCGACGTGCGTTGCAGACGGTCTGCAGTTTTCACATAAAAAGATAATATTCTATCGATGTATTTGACGAGAGTTTTAGTGTCGAGATCGATTGCAAATAAATCGCCGTGTCTTGGCTTCATGCCGCCATTTCCGCAAACGTATAAATTCCATCCATTGTCTGTGGCAATAATGCCTATATCTTTGCTCTGTGCCTCAGCGCACTCCCGAGTGCAACCCGACACGCCGAATTTAATTTTATGTGGACCACGCAAGCCCTTGTAACGGTTTTCTAAATCGATGGCTTGCCCAACAGAATCTTGAACACCAAATCGACACCAGGTGCTTCCGACACAAGATTTAACTGTGCGCAGCGATTTAGCATAGGCATGCCCAGTTTCAAAACCACCCGCTACGAGGCGTTCCCAAATATCAGGTAAGTCTTCAACTCGTGCCCCAAATAAATCGACACGTTGGCCGCCCGTAATTTTTGTGTAAAGAGCATAGTCTCGGGCAACTTCACCAAGTAGGATTAGCTTTTCAGGCGTAATTTCGCCACCAGGAACTCGAGGTACAACTGAATAGGTTCCATCTTTCTGCATATTGCCAAGAAAAATATCATTAGTATCTTGCAAACCTAAATGTTCTTTTTGCAGAATAAAGTCATTATAAACCGAGGCAAAAATAGAGGCCGACAAAGGTTTACATATTTCACACCCTAAACCTCTACCATGCTGCTCAATTAGTGCACCGAAAGACGTAATACCTTCCACTTTCACAATATGAAATAATTCCTGACGTGAGTGGGAAAAATGTTCACAGATGTCTTTTTTCACTTCCACACCACGTTTGCCTAACTCAGTATCGACGAGGTTTTTCAACAATGCAGCGCAGCCGCCACAGCCCGAACTCGCTTTTGTGCAAGACTTAACACTACTAAGGTTCTCACTCCCCTGGTCTATCGCCGCCACAATGTCGCTCTTGGACACATTGTGACAAGAGCATATTGTTGCCGTCATTGGCAAAGCATCAGCACCTAATGCAGGAGCGGCGTCACGCATGGAGGGCAGGATCAGTGATTCTGGACATTCAGGTAAGTCGATTGCATTAAGAGCATACTGAAGTAGAGTATCGTAGTCGCTGGTATCGCCGACTAATACCGCGCCAAGCAGTTTAGTTTGTGTGACATCAACAACAATTTTCTTGTAAACACCCAGCGGTTGGTTTTCATAAGTATAAGACAACGCATTAGCTGTCTTGCCGTGAGCATCGCCAATGGAGCCAACTTCAACACCCATAAGCTTGAGTTTGGTGCTCATGTCAGCGCCGTCGAACTTGAGTGTTTTATCCGATTTGCCGTTCAAAATATGCGATACAGCGGCCCGAGCCATAGAATAACCTGGTGCAACTAAGCCAAATATTCGTTGCTCCCAAAGCGCACATTCACCCACTGCATAAATATTTTCATCTGAGGTTAAGCAATAATTATCAATCACAATACCGCCACGTTCGCCGATTCTTATGTCATGCGCTTTAGCTAGCGCATCACTAGGACGAATACCAGCTGAAAACAGGATCATGTCTGTTTCTAAGGAGGTACCATCAGCAAAATTCATGCGATATCTGCAGTTGTCACCAGCAACAATTTCTTGAGTCGCTTTTTGAGTATGCACTTCAACGCCAAGAGCACTAATTTTGTCTCTTAGCAATCTACCACCGGATATATCTAGCTGCACAGCCATAAGCTGAGGTGCAAATTCAACAACATGTGTTTTAAGACCAGCTTCCTTAAGCGCATTCGCTGCTTCTAGACCTAATAGGCCACCGCCAACAACAACTCCTATTTTACTCTCCTGCGCGGAAGCTTGAATATCATACAAATCCTCAATTGTGCGATAAACTAGACAATGCTTTTGCTCACTGCCGGGAATAGGAGGGACAAACGGGTATGAACCTGTTGCTAAAACGAGCTTATCATAGCGAAATTGTTGACCTGCTCTAGTGGTGATTATCTTGTGTACTTTGTCGATTTCGGTTACCCAGGCCTTAGTATGAAAACTAACATTGAGTGATGCATAATGTTCAGGAGTGGTCATTGCCAAGTCTTCAGCGGTCTTACCACTGAAAAACTCAGACAAATGAACTCGATCATAGGCTAAACGAGGCTCCCCCGACAACACACGAATGGAACTATCTGGGCTTTGCTCTCGCAATTTTTGCACAAAATGATGCCCAACCATTCCGTTGCCAATAACGACGATATCGTCTTTAGGGATACTATGAATAATTGACTTAGCCATCTTTTCTTTCCTTTTTCAGGCATAAAAAAACCCACAGCTGATCGATGATCTGCTGCGGGCTTCATTGCCGTTATAAACCAACCATCATCGATTGACTATAAAATTTATTAGTTTTGGGCTTGAAATGAGTCACCCTCAAATCAACTGCTAAGCAAATGTTGAAACCGCCTAGATGTTTCAAATTTACGTAAACTTTGGCAGACAGTCTTATTCGATTTTCGTACCAAGACCGTTGTCGTCTATTTCTTCATTCACTAAATATGCCAATACGTTTTTTATATTATTTTCATACAGTTAGAGTTAAAGCAATAGTAAAAAGCGTATTTCACGCACCAAAGTTGCACAAATTTGCTTTATTTCGGCGCATTATTTGGTCCGTTTCAATAACCTTGTATAATGTTAAAAAAGCAATTGTATTTAATTAGATCAAATATGAAAAAAATACAGCCAAAAGTTGGTATTATCGGCGGTGGACTAGCGGGGGTATATACGGCCTATTTGCTTGCACAACACAATGTTACATTCGAAATTATTGAAGCCAAACCTATTTTAGGGGGTCGAATATGCGGCGAGGATACTAACTCTCCTGATTATAAAATTGATCTTGGCCCTTCTTGGATCTTCCCTCATCAACAAGAAATACAGAAACTCGTGTCTAACCTTGGTTTGCGACTAGTAGAGCAATATAGCTCAGGCGATGCTATTTTTCAGCGCAACGCAAAGGAACAACCAGAAAAAGTTAGCGGCATCGCACCACCAACCATGTACCGTATATTTGGTGGGACAACTCGGCTAATAACTTCATTGGCTCAAAACATTAATGAGCAAAATACAACGTTATCAACGAAAGCTAATTCATTCCAATATGATGGACAATATTGGAATGTTGAGATAGAAAACAATAACTCACCATGTGGATTGCAAGGAAACGGAAGGTCGACAGATATACACGACGACCTCTCTACTTCCACCGTATTATTTGAGCATCTAGTTATTGCCGCACCACCAAGGGTCATCGCCCATAAGTTATCCTTTCGGCAAACTAGTGGCCTCACATTCAAGCATCAATGGGGAGAAAACACACCTAGCATACATTCTGATGGCCAATCTGAGCCGATGTCAGGGCTAAATACCAACAGCGTTGACACAATCCTCGAAGCACTGAGTAAAAAATTCGAGCAGACGCCCACATGGATGGCAGCTCAGGCAAAGTTTGCAGTTACCTATAAAGCGCCATTTTGGCGCGAACATGGGCTATCTGGACAAGCCTTTAGTCATGTTGGGCCTCTAGGTGAAATACATGATGCGTCGTTTGAAGACAATGATGGTAACTCGGTTTTTGCCTTATTTGGCTTTGTCGGTATTCCCTTCGTGCATCGCCAGCAAGCATCTATTGAACAAATAAAAAATGCCTGCTTATCACAACTTTCATCAATCTTCGGGCCAAAAGCTAGTGAGCACCAACAAACCTATTACAAAGACTGGGGTTCTGACCCTCTCATAGCAAATTCTCTCGATCAAAAACAAGGGCCTATGCACCCTCATATTGATCTCGTATCTGAACAAGCACAGCTCAAACAGCTCAAACTATATTTTGCGACTAGTGAGTTTTCTGAAAGTGAAGCAGGATATATGGAAGGAGCTATTTTGACAGCCAGACAAACGGTAGAGAAAATACTTTTGACAGTTAAATAACTTCCGTTTAATTTGCCTATGTGTAGATAAGCAAATTGCAAACCACTAACTAATCTGACTTAAGTAAACGCAGCGCATGATATGCTAAAGAGCCAGATCATCAGCCATTAGCGTTCATTAATGTAGCTATAATTGCTAAGAGTCTGGAAGCCGACGCCAGAGCTAAAGGGTAAAGCAAGTAATGAGAATCATATGAAAATTAATGCAGACTTTGCAAAATTCGCCACTGTACACACAATCACTCAAGAGTGGATAGCTTCCCCGATGCCAGGTGTTGACAGAAAACCACTTGATCGCATTGGCGCTGAAGTAGCCAGAGCAACGAGTATTGTTCGTTACGCACCACAAAGTCATTTTTCGCCTCATACGCACAGTGGCGGTGAAGAATTCGTTGTCCTCGATGGCGTGTTTCAGGACGAGAATGGCGATTACCCAATTGGCTCTTATGTACGCAACCCCCCTCAGTCTGAACATAAACCTGGTTCGCAAAAAGGCTGTGTTATTTTTGTAAAGCTGTGGCAGTTTCAACCAAATGATCGCCAGCATGTAAATATTCAAATGGATAAGGCTGAAATAACCTGTGCAGATAATCAAAACAACGTAGTGGAGAGATTACTGTTCGCTGATCAACATGAACAGGTAAAACATATCACCTTATCCAAAAATACTCAGTGGCAAAGCGACGCAACAAATGGCAATGAAATATTAGTGCTTGATGGTAGTGTTTTGCATAATCAGATTCAGCTAAATAAACATGATTGGTTACGCGTTCCTATAGGACAAAAACTGCTCCTTCAAGCATTGAGTGAAGGCGCAAAAATATGGATTAAAACAGGTAATTTACCCGATATTGACAATCAAATAAATCGAGTGGAACGCGCAAAGTAGCAGTAGTAAGATATTTACTGGGGTCTGTTTACTCTGGAGAAGCCAATTCTTTTGCCGCGATAATAAGGCTAATGATCTGCCAACCAGACTTGGGTTTTATGTCATTAGAAGTAGTAAACAGCCTTAACTTACCGTCATTATCGATAGCGCAAAGCGGTAAACATCTATCTTTGTATTCCACTTGATAATCGCTATAACTGAAATTATCAGATAGCTTTGTTGTTTTCATGCTCGCACCTTTTGAGGTATAGCCCGCGAGCCTTCCATAGGTAACATCATTAGCAAACAAACCTAGTTTTTTAGAATAAGACTCTGAAATTTGATGACTAGGGCGTTGTTGTGATTCACCATTGCTGAGCCCTAATACAGACCCCTTACCCATTTCGTGTTCAAAGTGATAAGTGACTAATGGATTGAGCTGACGATAGGGTGACATCACTAACACCTTGCCAATCGCTGTTAGATCTAAATTTCGTTCTGCATGTTCAGACATCGGATTACCAAAATACGTTGGAATACCGTCCATGCGAGCTAATTTGATGGTCTCCCAGTTAGTATCTGCCAAACATATTGGTACTTTGTGCGTCATCAACTCTTTGGCAAACATACGACTAAATTGGGCTCCGCCAAAAATCAAGAAACCGTTTGGCGCTGGAGCCCTAATACCTAAATATTCAGCGACTTTGGCACTCGTTAAGCTCTGCAGTACCACCGTTGCGATAATGATCAAAAAAACCATAGGTACGAGCATTTCTGCTTGTGCATAATCAAGCGCCTCTAACTTTAGCGCAAACAAAGCTGACACTGCTGCTGCGACAATACCGCGTGGCGCTATCCAACTTAACAACGCGAGTTCTCGCCACTTCAGCCCGGTGCCAATAGAAGATAAAAAGACACCAATGGGACGTGCAATAAACATGACTGCCACCAACACCAACAAAGCGCCCCAACCGACATTAAGTATGCCGGTTAATTCAATTCGAGATGCCAATAGTATGAATAATCCGGATATTAATAGAACACTCAGCGTTTCTTTAAACTCTAAAATGTCATCAACATCAACGTCCTTCATGTTTGCCATCCACATACCCATGACTGTGACCGTTAACAATCCAGATTCGTGTGCCATTAGATTTGAGCCCGCGAATGCGCCCAACATAATGGTTAGCACCGCAGTGTTCATCAAATAATGAGGTATCCAATGATGACGCAAAGCTAAACCCAAAAAATAACCAACCGCGATACCAACGCCAAATCCGATCGACACGGTCAATCCAAAAGCATAAAGCGTATGCGTAAGCGCATCTTGAGTAGATATAATATATTCAAAAACCAATACCGCTAATAGCGCACCAATGGGATCAATTATAATTCCTTCCCAACGTAAAATATTGGAGATTTTGGTACTTGGTCGCACTGTTCTGAGCATCGGTACAATAACTGTCGGACCGGTAACGGTAACAATAGCGCCTAACAAGAAAGCCATCTCCCAAGACAACCCAAGAGCAAAATGAGCCGCAGGTGCAACCACCACAAAGGTAATCAACGTACCTATGGTACAGAGGTTTCGCACCATCGAACCATGCCCACTTAAGTCTTGCGTGCGCAAAGTTAGTGCACCTTCAAATAGGATAATCGCCACCGCGAGTGACACAATGGGAAACAGCAAGTCGCCGAACAATTCGTCGGCGTTGATTAGCCCAGTAACAGGACCCACCACAATACCAACAATCAGTAGTGGTAATATAGCAGGCACGCGTATTTTATAAGCAATATATTGGCAAGCAATGGAAAGCAAGCCAACCATTACTAGTGGAATTATTAAGTCGTCCAATGACACACCCGTCTATTGTTGAACAGCATGTTTTATATATAGCTCAAAGTTTCTGTTTAGTCTCGACTTTTACAGTTTTTGTAGGCTTTGCATTATCCACTGTTTTAATTGTGTTTCGCTCATCCCGCCCGACATTCGATTAATTTCTGCGCCTTTATGAAAAAATATTAACGTTGGGATAGACCGAATTGTCGCATCCGCGGACACGGCATTTGCACTTTCAGTGTTCACTTTTGCAAATAGAATACCATCAGACTCCTTCGCTACTTTCTCAAATGCAGGTCCCATTGCCTTGCATGGCCCACACCAACTTGCCCAAAAATCGACGACGACGGGCATGTGGTTATTTTCTATATAAGGATAAAAGCTGCTGTCATCTAGGTCTATCGGTTTGCCGCTATAAATGGCTTCACCACATTTTCCGCACTTAGCACCAACATGAGTTTTATCTTCTGGAATGCGATTTGTTGATGAACAATGTGCACAGACAATATGCATGACTTCTCCTTAGGTTCAAAAAAATGATACTTCACTATAAGAATTCGAATGTTGCAAATTTAACAATAAAACGCAACAGTAGGATATTACTTAAAATAACAATTGAGACAACACAATGCTTAAATTATACGGATTCGACGTAAGTAACTATTACAACATGATCAAACTCGCAATGGCCATAAAAGGTATCGAATATGAAGCGGTTATGACATATCCGAATCAAACTCCTGAGTACCTTGCAATTTGCCCTACTGGTAAAGTGCCTGCATTAGAAACTGCGGATGGCGTGTTAATCGAAACGAATGTTATTTTAGAATACTTGGATGAATTATCACCTGAAAATCCATTAATTCCAGGTTCAGCTTACGAGCGTGCCAGAGTTAGAGAGTTAATGAAGATGGTTGAACTGTATATAGAATTACCCGCGCGACGCTGCCATACCGAAGCTTTTTGGGGTGTGCCAGTCCACGAGCAAACTAAAACAGAAGTAAAACGCGCTCTCCTCAATGGTATACAAGCGCTATCTCGTGCAGCTTCATTTTCGCCTTACCTTGCTGGTGATAAAATGACAGCGGCAGATATATTTTTCTTGTATTCAATGGGCTTAGCGTCAGCGGTGGCCAAAAAATTATTTGAAATCGATTTATTTGCCGAAGCACCTGGCGCAAAAGCGTTATTTGCCACGTTAAACGAGATGCCAGAAGTAAGGGCTATCGCGAAAGATCAAGCAGCTGCTCAACCTGACTTCAACGCTTATTTAGCAAAAGCGTTTGCGAAAAAGTAGTAAACAGTAAAAATGGAATTATTTGCAGCGGACCGTTTTAGTCCGCTCTTGTTCAACTGCTTTTTATACTTCCAATGAATATTATTATAGGAAGATAGCGGAAGCTGTTGCACTGTCTTTTCAGTTGAATCTGCTAATTTTTTTGCTATCTGTAACTAAGTAATCCAATCCCGCTTTATTGCTATTCTAGTTAACAGCAACAAACAAATTGCAACAACGGCGATACCGCCTTGCATAACGAGAACGATACTGCCCAGCACAGCTATAGCATCAACTACGACAAATATACCTATGTTCTGTAACACTAAACCTGCAATAGATAACAAGAATAAAGGTAACGCAAGCGCCTTCTTCATCAGCAACGCTATACTTCCTAACACACCGGTGAAAACCGCGACCAACGATGCATAAGACGACCACATGGGCGTATCGGCATACATCTGTTGGTGCGCAGCAGGAAGGGCTGCAATAGCCTCGGGGGTGAGCATAAAGTTGATAATGACAGCAGCAGCGCCGAACAGGTTCCATAATAGTGCAACAACGGCAAACACGATAAACCAGACTGGTACTTTATTCATGAGGTTCTCCCAAATTTTTTGTCTACTGGTAGACAATATATCGATGTAACGAAAAAGTAAAAGAACCTCTTGTTTTGGACATCTACTTAGTTTGATATAGGATGATGTTCTGCGCACAAAGGATGTGCCTAAAATTTACTGTAGTAATCTAAACGTGGAGACTCCTTGCAATCAATTCTTGATGAAATAGCACAGCAAATGGCGCAATCAGAGGACAAGGGTAAGGTAGCTTCTTATATTCCTCAACTCGCACAAATCAATCCTAACCAGTTTGCTATGAGCGTTGCGCTGCCAAACGGGGAAACATATAATGCAGGTTGCGCAAAAACAACTTTTTCTATTCAGAGTATCTCAAAAGTATTCACGCTTACTTTAGCATTAGGAAAATTAGGTGAGACGCTTTGGTCACGAGTTGGCCGCGAACCCTCCGGCGACCCGTTCAACTCAATAGTGCAGCTTGAGCACGAACATGGTAAGCCTCGTAACCCATTTATTAATGCAGGCGCAATTGCCGTTGCAGACGCCATTATGCGAGGCCATAAACCCAAAGAAACCTTAGCTGAAATAGTCCAATTTATACGTTTTCTAGCAAATGATGAAAGTATTATTATTGACGAAAAAGTGGCGCTCTCTGAAGTTGAAACGGGTACCCGAAATGCCTCACTGGCTTACTTTATGGCCTCGTTTGGTCATTTTGAAAACGATGTGCAAGCTGTATTGGGGACTTACTTTCACCACTGCTCAATTGCGATGAGCACTCATCAACTTGCAACAGCAGGGCTATTTTTGGCCAACAATGGTATCAATCCAGCTACCGGCTATGCCGTTGTGTCACCGCAACGCGCAAAACGTATTAACGCATTAATGTTAACCTGTGGACACTACGATGGTTCGGGTGAGTTTGCCTTTAGAGTTGGACTGCCAGGCAAGAGCGGAGTTGGTGGTGGCATATTAGCCGTTGCTCCAGGCAAAGCATCAATTGCGGTTTGGTCGCCAGGCTTGGATGTTATAGGAAATAGTAAACTTGGCACTGAAGCGCTTGAATTATTTGCGTCTAAAACTGGATGGTCGGTGTTTGGTCAGTAGTTTCAATTAGACATCAAACCATTTTCAGCTTGCACTGAACAGTAACAATTTGGGAGAGATAACTCACTAGGCTCATAAGTTACCTCTCTTTATTTTACTAATTAATATTTTACTAATTAATATTTTACTGATTAATATTTTACTGATTAATTCCGTTTATCATTCTCAGCAGATAGCCACTACCATTGACTGTGCAAATTCAACATAAGCATTCGGATCTTCAGCAGTCCCTTTGACTTTAAGGCGATCAGCATATGCCAGTCTAGCGCTCATTACTAACCAAAAAATAGCACTGATAAGACCGACAAAGCGCCATAGGTTTGATTTAGCCCATTTAAGTGCAAGGGTGATCGATAGTACATATAGCACAAATCCACCGAGCTTTGATGATGCCCAGCCATTTACAAATGGGTACAGGTTCAGAGGATTATTTGCGACCATGTAAATAAAAGTAATAACAAATAACGTATATAGAATGTGTGGTCCTATTTTTAATAGCTTATTATTAACCATTTCTGATTTTTTCATGGTCAACACAAAGCTAACGATAAACAAAACAAAAGTAAGCAAAATTATAGTGAGATGGGCGTGTTTAACTATCATGTACATGGCATTCATTCCTTGGCATTTATATTCTTGTAGTTTACTGATTGAAGGCACGATGCACATCAACAACTTGCTGCAAACTATACTATTAGGGTTTCACACAGATACCAAGCTAAATTAGTTTGTTTAGCAGTATAGCGCTTAATTAAATAGATTAACGAGCATCAAAACTATGCGCAGATGAACACTATATGCCGGATAAACTCAACTTTATTGCTAATTAAATAAGCATTTCTTGCGCAGTTAACCAATACTGTCTATGCTCTCAAAATCTCGTCCTCACAAGCAATATGTAGTCATTTAAACATGCAACCTGAAGCAATCCTATGACACCTACCATTGATGCTAAACCAACGATTTTTGGCACCTTACTTGGTGTTGCTGCCGGTGGCGTTTGCTCTTATTCAAGTGATTATGAAACAGCTAACGATACTGAATATCCCAATCGCTCTGCATATCGTAGCTACTATGACGGTATTTATATGGGCTACAAATGGCAATGCGTAGAATTTGCAAGGCGTTGGCTTTATGTCAATAAAGGCTACATATTTAATGATGTCAGTATGGCATATGAAATATTTAATCTTAGAGACGTTAGGGAAATTCAAAGTAATACAACGCTTCCTTTAAAAGCATTTAAAAATGGATCTTTACGTCACCCCGAACCCGGCGCTATGCTGATTTGGGACGAAGGTGGTGATTTTGAGCATACCGGACACGTGGCAATAGTCAGTGAAGTACTGCCTCATGCGATTCGGATTGTTGAGCAAAATATGGATTTTGTTAAATGGAAACAAGGCTGTGATTACTCAAGAGAAATTGCGTTAAAAATTGGCGAACAAGGCGATTTTTGGTTACATTGCCCCCCCAAAGAAGGTCAAATTTTGGGGTGGATGTTACAAACTGAAGACGAATGGCATAGTGAAGACACCCCCCAAATTAGTCCTGACTTATATAATGTACATCTGCACGAACACAAAATGGCATCCATGAATGTGCGTCCTTGGTTGAACATTGCAAATGAAGATGAGGCAGCCTACGTCGAAATGATGAAAGGACATTGGTTAAGCTCTGTAAAAGAAGACTTTAATTATTATTACGATATTTCACAAACTGCAGAAGAATTGTTAGAGACTGCAACCGACGAGTTGCACGGTATGTTTATGCATGCAACCGACTATGTGCTTCAACACCCAGAAATGCTTCAAGCATTTGGCTTTCCAGAAGGCATTTTGCCGCGAATTAGACAATCATGGGACAATCGTCTAAATCAGCTGATCACTAGTCGTTTCGATTTTGCTTTGTCGGAAAATGGCTTAAAAGTTTATGAGTATAATTGCGATTCAGCATCTTGTTACATGGAGGTAGGTAAAGTTCAGGGAAAATGGGCTAAACATGTCAAGGTGAAGCGTGGCTATGACGCAGGTAAAAATTTATTTACTGACCTTGTCGCCGCCTGGAAAAAGAGCGATGTCAAAGGCAAGGTTCACGTTCTTCAAGATAACGATCCTGAAGAGGATTACCACGCCTTATTTATGCAAGAAGCAATTCAAGCAGCGGGGCTAGAATGCGAACGAGTGGTCGGTTTAGAGTCATTAAAGTGGAATAACGAAGGCGTTATTGTTGATGCTACAGGCGTTCCCCTCAAGTGGATTTGGAAAACATGGGCTTGGGAAACAGCCTTGGAGCAGCTTCGACAGGAAATGCTCAATTCTACGGATAAGTCCTTTCTTAACAATCCAAATATTAGCGCGGGTCACACTCCAAATCTTGCCGATGTGCTATTGCGTAAAGAAATCATGGTATATGAACCGATGTGGACCTTGATACCGAGTAATAAAGCCATACTCCCTATATTGTGGGCTCTATTTCCAAACCATCCATGGTTGCTTGAAACAAGTTTGGAGCTAAGTGACGAATTAAAGCAAAAAGGCTTCGTTTCGAAACCAATCGTAGGCAGATGTGGCGCAAATATTCAGTTAGTGGATGAAAATAATCAAACACTTGCCGAAAAAGGTGGCAACTTTGGTGAGCGCGATTACGTTTACCAGCAACTTTGGCCACTTCCTAAAGTAGGAAAGTACTATGTTCAAGTTTGTACTTTCGCAGTATCAGGTAATTATTCAGGCAGCGGTGTTCGAGTAGACCCATCGATGATTATTGGTAAAGACAGCGACTGCATGGCACTTCGCGTTCAAGAAGATGATGCGATTAATATCACCAAGCCAACCGGCTCATAATGAAAGAGTCGTGAATTTATACTTGAATGAAGCCACCATGCGTTTTATAAAAGTGCTATAAATGAACACTCGCACAGCTCCTTCGCTACAACTTTACGCTTAAAAAAAACTTCTCGTCTAATGCTATATTATAACCATGCGAAATAGTCACTTATAGGCTATTATTGAAGGTAGCCATAACAAATCGTAATATTGAATTGAATCAAAAAAGGAAGTAGTACATGGAAATATTGTTTGATTACATCTTGACCGTAGAAGTTGCCATTATCCTCCTAGTTTTAGTGTTGTTAAGAAACAGCATTAAATTTGTGCCACAAAACAGAGTTTTTGTTGTTGAGCGATTTGGTAAGTTTCAGTCGACTAAAGAGGCTGGACTAAACTTCATTTTACCCTTTATTGATCGTATTGCAGCCGACCGTTCATTGAAAGAACAAGCGGTCGATGTGCAGGAGCAGAGCGCAATCACCAAAGATAATATTTCATTGATGGTAGATGGCGTTTTATATTTTCGAGTCATGGACCCTTACAAAGCAACCTATGGCGTAGAAGACTATGCCTTTGCCGTAATACAATTAGCGCAAACCACCATGCGTTCTGAATTAGGCAAAATGGAGCTAGACAAGACCTTTGAAGAAAGAGATATATTAAACCTAAATATCGTAACAGCAATTAACCAAGCGGCTGGCCCTTGGGGAATTCAGGTTATGCGCTATGAAATTAAAGATATCATTCCACCGGGTTCTATTATGGAAGCGATGGAAGCGCAAATGAAAGCCGAAAGGGTTAAACGCGCGCAAATTTTAGAGTCTGAAGGTGATAGACAGTCTGCAATCAACCGTGCTGAAGGCCAAAAAGCCGCCGTTGTATTAGCAGCTGAAGCTGACAAGTCAGAACAAATATTGCGCGCAGAAGGCGAAGCATCAGCAATAGTCGCTGTCGCAGAAGCCCAAGCCGAAGCCTTAAGAAAAGTAGGTGAAGCAGCCAATACTGAGCAAGGTCAAAAAGCAATTCAACTTGATCTGGCAACGAGAGCGATTGAAGCAAAGAAAGCAATTGCGAAAGAGTCTAGTGTGGTGCTGCTTCCAGACTCAGGGACAGATATTGCATCCGTAGTAGCCCAAGCAGCAAGCATCATCAGTGCTATGACGAACAAGGGAGTCTAATATGGAATTAGTTGCTAATAACTTAATTGAAACAATATTAATTATAGGTGTATTACTTTTAATCGTTGAAGTTGTCGTTTTAGGTTTTAGCACATTTTTCCTAACCTTTACTGGTTTAGCGGCCATAGCCACAGCAGTAATAATGTGGCTAGGGCTCATTCCGGAAACGTTTCCTTGGACAATAAGTTCGATTGCCGTTTTTACTATTGTCTTCGCTGCTTTGCTATGGAAAAGGCTTTCAAAATTACAAAATACCGTTGACGATAGGCGTCCAGATTCTGACTTAGTAGGACATACCTTTGTATTGCCTGAAAATGTTGAAGCCGCATTGCCAATGAAAGAAAAACCTAAATATCAGTTTTCGGGCATAACTTGGTATCTAAATGCTCACGAAGACTTAGTCAAAGGAACCGTGGTAGAGGTTGTGCAAGCCGATGTTGGTTCTTTATTGATTAGAGCTAAACAAGTCTAACAGGCTGTAAATTAAGAAAGGCGACTTAGGAAAACGTATCGTTTGATACGTGTTTTTCTAATGTCGTCTTTTTTTATGCTGGGAATTCGACCGATGAAGTAAGGACCTAACTGAAGCTACTAAGCAGGCAAAATTCTCGTAATACAAAGCATTTTGCAAATCAGTAAATTTTATTTACCTTCACAAATTTGTTTTATTGATTGGATGGTAAATGGAGACAAATAATAATTAAATAAGAACAATTTTGATTCACTATTTGGATAAGATCTTAGATTAGTCTTTAGATGTGGCAGTTCGAAATAACTCATCGCGTTGGGGCTATATTGTGCGGGCTTTTTATTTGTATATCTATTGATCTTCACCACTTAGTCTTGTAATCGTTATATTGTGCCAGGCAAAAATTTCATTGATTGGCTGTGGTTTGCCAATGTGATATCCCTGGGCAAAATCAACACCTATATCTTTTAATAACATCAATATATCGGCATTTTCAACAAACTCAGCAATAGTAATTTTTCCAGTTAAATACGCAATTTCATGAATACAACGAACCATCGCACAATCAACTGCATCGTTTGCCATATCTTTCACAAACTGTCCGTCAATTTTCAAATAATCAACCGCAAGTTTTTTAAGATAAGCCATTGATGACATACCACTGCCAAAATCATCGAGGGAGATTTTCGCACCGCGCTGATGCAGCATAGTAATAAACTCAGTGGCGATATCCAGGTTATCGATTGCTGCTGTTTCAGTAATTTCGAATGAAATTTTTTGTACCGGTACCTGAGCGTGATCCAATGCTTCGAGCAAAAAGTGATGGAAATCACGATCACCAACCGACTTTCCAGATAAGTTTACTGCGATTATATTTATTTTTTCCAACTCATGGGTATGGGTTTTCATCCACTCTAAGACTCTATTTACTAGCCAACGATCGATTTGTCCAGCTAAGCCAAATCGTTCAGCGGAAGCCATAAATAACGCAGGCGAGATAAGGCTTCCATCGGTATCACGTAAGCGCAATAGAACTTCAAAATGTAGTCCTTGTTCTGCTTGTTCATCAAGTGCCATGATGGGTTGGGCAAAAAGTTCAAAGCGATTTTCATTAATGGCTTGTTGCAAGCGAGAAGCCCACTGCATCTGATCTCGCAGCGCCATTACAGTTAAATCTGTATCTGAATATATTTGCACACGACCGCCACCTTGATGTTTCGCAGCTAAACAGGCGCTAACGGCAGCCAGTTGCACTGCCTGGGCATTTTCCCATTTCCCATCGAAAGCTACTAGGCCAATGCTGGCACTGACGTTAACAAATTTACCTTTGTGATAAAAACGAATGTTCGCAATTTTGTCACAAGTCTGTTGTGCTATTCGTTGAGCTGCTTTGAGATCACAGCCCTCAAGTAAAAGAGAAAATTCATCACCCCCGGTTCGCGCCACCAGATCTTTGTCACACACGTTTAGAGTAAGTATCGCCGAAATTTCCTTTAATAGTGTGTTTCCAGCAGAATGCCCACAGCTGTCATTGACTATCTTAAACTGATCCAAATCGATGGAACACAATACATGTGCAACACCAGTAGAAATTGATGACTCAAACATTTCAAGTAATTTAAGATCAAATTCTCTGCGGTTCGTCAGTCCAGTCAAATGATCATGACTGGCACGATGATGATCCACTTCCTCCTTCAGTCTTTTTTGGCCGGTTACATCACGAAAAACCATAACGACACCCGTTATTACATCACCAAGGGTAAAAATCGGTGCTGCAGAGCATTCCAGCGAATACTCACTGCCATCCTTACTGAGCAACACTTTGTCGCGAGTCAGCCCAACAATGGCGCCATCGTCCAAACCATCGGCAATAGGGCTTTTTGCCACCAGCCGAGTATGTTGATTAATGATGTTAAACACCCTAGTTACGGGTTGACCTATGGCATCGGCCAATTTCCAGCCAGTTAATTGCTCTGCAATGGGGTTGATGTATTCGACCACTTGGCGCTCATTGGTGGTAATAACCGCATCGCCGATGCAACTTAGCGTCACTCGCGTGCGTTCAAATTCGTTGGACAACGAAAGTTCTAACGCTTTTCGCTCGGTAATATCGTTAATATAACCATGCCATAGTGTACTGCCATCGGCGCGGGCTTCAGGGGTGGCATTACCCTCCAGCCAGCGGATGCCCGCTTTGGGTAAAATCACACGGTATTGTTGATGCCATGCAGTGAGGTTTTTGGCAGAATCCACAATGTCTTGTTTGAGCACCTCTATATCATCCAAGTGAATGCGTTTAAACGCTAAATCTGCGTCTTTTTTTAACTGTAGCGGGCTCAACTCAAAGATATCATGTATTCCCTCACTCGCGTAAGGAAAGCAAGTACTCCCGTCGGCAAAAAGCTGAAATTGATAAAGGGAACCGGGCACTTGTTCGGTTGCTTTTTGTATATTAAACAACTCATCTTCCAGACGTTTACGTTCGTTCATAGCCATGACCACACATTCAGTATAGGCACTCCCCTCAACTTCTCGTCGCACGGCATTAAAAATGACCGGGATTTCGATCCCTTTTGCGCCAGCCAGAGACATGGAAATCTCTTCAATATGCGCCTGAAGATGCAATATTGGCATCACTTGCAGATGAAACTGCAAACGGTTGGATGATGTCAGCATGACATCCAAATTTTTACCCACTAAGTCTTGTTTAGTAAGGTTAAGCATAGTGGCTAAGGTTTGATTAACCGTCATTACCCTTAAGCTGTCATCAAAGATAAACAAGCCGCAGGGTGCCTCCATAAGATTAAATTTTGAAATATCCACTTTAAATATCCACTCTTTAGTTCGGCTTTACATTGCTGGCAAGGTATTTTTTGATCAATTCTATGGTTTCAAGCGGATGACTCATATGAGGGCTGTGTCCGGTCGCTTTCATCTGCTGCAAGTCACTATTAAGCAAATGTTGATGTAAATAATCGCCTACGACATTCGGTGCAACTAAATCGTTCTGACACTGAAGGATCAAACAGGGCTTGTCAAAACCAACCAGATCAGAACGGTTATCCGCCAAAAAAGTTGCTTTGGCAAAACGCTTAGCTATTGCGGGATCCATGGCACAAAAACTGTCTTCCAGTTCGTGTGTCAATTCTGCTTGATTAGGGTTATTTACAACAATACCCGCGAGATGACTTGCCCAACCTGGTTGATTGCGATCGATTGTATCGAGCAAACCCTCAATGTCGGCCTGTTCAAAGCCACCCATGTAATCGGGTCGGTCGTTCAAATAGCGTGGGGTTGGGCAAATCATGATCAACGTTGAGATTCTATGGGGAATTTCGATTGCAGCTAACAAGCTAATCATACTGCTGACCGAATGCCCTACCAAGATCGCATCTTGCAAATCAAGTGCTGCACAAATCTCGACAATATCTTTGGCATAACCGGCCAAACTTGAATAACGCAGAGGATCATAAGCATTAGCATTAGACAAACCTACGCCAACATAGTCAAATAATACCACCCTATATTCATCTTCAAAGGACGGACTGACTCTACGCCACATAGCTTGATCACAACCATAGCCATGGGCAAAAACGATTGTTTTAGGGCCTTTACCGTATACTCTGACATTGTTCCTATTGATGATATTCATAGTGGTTTTTATCTCATTGTTGAAAGGAGCATAAACATCTATTTTTTAAATCGTTGGGCTCTAAGCTACATAAAAAATCAAGTGCGAAGGGTATTTTTTTTGCGAAAATATATTGTTGTAAGTTGAAGTGGTTTTGCCATCCCGTGTGTGGGGGCTATATATAAAAATTATAGCGCAAATAATCAAAACACAAAACAACCAGATTATAGGTAAATTAAAGCATATTCCTGTTCTATGCAACAGACTAGGTTTATGCTGATAAATATCGGTAACATACCTATTGGGCATGCCATCGAATATCCTTGAATCTGCAAATAGATGTTTTTATCGTGGCAACGCTATAGATGGTCGCCTACCATTTGCCAAGCAATTATTTGATGCTGTTTAACAGGATAAGATTGCAGCCATAGATCCGGACTTTTAGTCGAGGTAATAACCCCTGTCCCTTATGGAATTTGCTGGCAAGTCATGCTCTGGTAGATCAAGTAACTTCAGCATATCCTTTATAACGTATTTAATTCCTTGAGGAATAATGATGCCATATTCACCGAGCAATCCTCGTATCTGATTCGCTTGTGCCGTTCTTGCTTTAACAAAACCTTGTCGTGCCCTATGCAGAGATAAAATAGCTTGTTGCTCTGCATTTTTAATAGCGACGAACCGCATGTTTGGCCGTGTTACCGCTTCACAGATTGCCTCCGCATCTGCTGCATCGGTTTTATTCGCTTTGACGTAGGGTTTCACAAACTGTGAAGCCATCAGCTTTACTGTATGTCCCATTGCTGTCAGTTTCCTCGCCCAATAATGTGCACCACCACAGGCTTCTATTCCAATAGTGCACGTCGTTAACTTTACAAAGTAAGTGAGAACTTGATTACGTCTGAGTTGTTTCTTCAAGACTGCTTTACCAGATCCGTCTACGCCGTGGATCTGAAAAACATTTTTAGCTAAATCTATACCAATAGTTGTGATAGTCATTGCTTACGCCCCTTTGAGTTGATGAGAAACTGCCTCTCCACTTTGCCATTACGTTTCTAGTTTGGGAAGGAAGGCGACCATTCCATTAGTCTGGGCACAAACTTCTCATACAGGTTTGAGTGGCGTATGACTCCTTCACGCCCTGTAGTCAATCTTGCAATTTTTTGTACAGGGCTTTATTTACCTAACCAAAAACATAATTTCATTTAACTCAAACCCGCACCAACAATCAGTTTCTCATCTTTCAAGTCAAAAAAATAAACTCCTGTTGAATAGAACAAGGATGTCGTTTATTCTGCTTTTGCCCTTACAAAACGTCAAAAGGCTCAGGTGTGAAATATAAATTATCAGAAATCGCGCATATTGCAGAAATTATTGGCGCGGTAGCCATCGTCTTTTCGCTTGTTTTTGTTGGTATTCAGTTACAAAAAAATACAAGCGCCACTAAATCCGCTTCTGCAATAGCCGCTACTAACTCGATGTCACAGTGGTATTCCAATCTGGGGAGTAGTGAACAAAATAGCAACTTGTTTCGCAACTTTATGGCAGATCCAAGTTCTATGTCGGAGGAACAACAATTTCAGGTAATCATGAATTTTCATGCAGTCATGCTTGTCATTCAAAATAATTTCTATTTGGCAACTGAAGGGACACTCGATGCAGAAATGGAAGTTTCTATTTCCGAGTCAATGGTAGTTCTTAAAGATTTTCCCGGATGGGAACTGTATTGGAAGAACCGGAGGGCATTATTCTTAAGTGGATTTCAAGACTATGTTGACGCGCTAATGAAAGCGGATCGCACTGTATCCTCTGACATTTATAAGAAAGTTGAGAAGGCGAAATAAGCCTACTAAGTGGATGTAAACAGAGGTAATCAAATTCAACACAAATCCCACTTGTATCATTCTATGATTATTCAATAGATTGTGATTAGGCCTCTATAGTATGCGCTTTCAATATTATTTTGGTGAGCGTATCTAAATCGCACAAACTTCCCACATAAATTTGAACGTAGTATGACCACAATTGCCGTTCAGGCGCCAGTCAAAGTAGTATTCTCGACGACATGTGTAGTACTTAGAAACGATGAAATATTTGTATCTATTTAGAATCAAAAAATTGCGGAAATAGTGCCTAGTAAAATATGTACCCAGCTAGCTAGTTTGTCTCCATTTACCATCCAATAAATCAAATTAAGCCACCTGCCCCGCAACCCAACCACTAGACCAAGCCCACTGGAAATTGTAACCTCCTAGCCAACCGGTTACATCTAGCACTTCGCCTATAAAGAACAAACCATTTTGCCCCTTAACCTGCATATTTTTTGATGAAATATAGTCAGTATCAACGCCACCTAATGTAACCTCGGCGGTACGGTAACCTTCAGTGCCATTTGGCTTAATTTGCCACTGTGTAAAAGCCTCTGTTGCGGTTTGCAATTGTTTTTCGTTGTACTGTTTAAGCGGTTTATTGTCTAACTCAAAATAGGGGATCGCGGCTTGCACAAAGCGTTTTGAATAGTGTTTCCCAAGTGCGGTAGACAGTTGTATTTCTGGATTCGACTGTTGTTGCTCAACTAAATCTTGGAATAAATCACCGTTTGGAAAAAGGTCAAACTCTACCTCTTGTCCAGGATCCCAAAAACTCGACACCTGCAGCACTGCAGGACCGCTCAAACCACGATGGGTAAACAGAATACTTTCATTAAAACTGGTGTTGTTGCAACTTGCACTCGCATCCACTGAAATTCCGCTGAGTTCTCCTATTACAGCTTTGTCATGCTCATGTAACGTAAAGGGCACAAGTGCTGCTTTCGTTGGAATAATGGGCAAGCCAAACTGCTCAGCAACTCTATATCCAAATGGGGTAGCGCCTAGTTTGGGCATACTCAAACCACCGGTAGCAATTACCAACGACTCACTACTAAAAGTCCCTTGACTGGTATTCACCACATATCGATCTTCAACATATTCAATATCGATAATTTCGGTTCGATTCTTAATATCAACATTGGCTTTTTTACATTCAGCCAAGAGTAAATCAACAATCTCTTTAGCACTGTCATCGCAAAACAACTGACCGAGTGTTTTTTCGTGATGCTTGATACCGTATTCGTTAACTAATGAGATAAAATCCCATTGGGTATATTGGCTTAATGCAGACTTACAAAAATGCGGGTTCTGAGATAAAAAGTTTTCATGCGAGGTATACATGTTAGTGAAGTTACAACGACCACCGCCACTCATGAGGATCTTGCCGCCCAATCGTTTAGCATGATCAAAAACAATGACCTTTCGACCGCGCTTACCAGCTTCGGTTGCACAAAATAAACCGGCTGCACCAGCGCCTATTACAATAACTTCTGTTTTGATCACGTGACTACTCGTTGTTTTGAACACAGAACATTATCGCTGTTTAATAGCAAGCCATCAACTAGATGGCTTGTTTTAATGCTTTTTGTTTCGCTAAATGCATTAGCTTTAGTGAAATATTACTTACAGCTGCTTCAATATAGTGTCAGCGTCACTAACTTCAAAACGACCTGGGTCCTCTACGTTCAGCGCACGAACAACACCATCCTCAACAATCATGCTGTAACGAATTGAACGAATACCACCAAATGCGTCAGTGTCCATATCGAGGCCAATCAATTGAGCAAAAGTACCATTGCCATCTGCTAACATCATGAGTTCGTCTGCATTCTGTGACTTGCCCCACGCATCCATAACAAAAGCATCATTTACCGAAATGCAGATGATGGCATCAACGCCTTTAGCCTTAATCTTGTCAGCTAAGGCTACATACCCTGGAAGATGGGCTACCGAGCAGGTAGGCGTGAATGCGCCCGGAACCGCAAATAATACAACTTTCTTTTTACTAAATAAGGTATCTGTGTGAGGATTTTTTATTTCACCATCTTGTAAGATACTAAATACCGCTTCTGGTAATGTGCCGCCTACTTCAATCATGTTCATTCCTTCTTTTTATATTGTGTGTCTATTTGAAAGCAGCTACGCTAACAAATAAGCTATTTAACTATTAATCTTAGAATATCAGTGTTGTATATACACATCAAATCTGTGCTTTTTTGATTCAATTGCGGTGTCAGGTTTGCGTCCAGACGCCAGCTCAATCGGCTCAGCAAAACTGGGTCTTTTAACGACGACCCGACTACCTGCATGGTTCAATGCCGCTTCCAATAATTGGGCACTGTCTACGTCAGCGCCTAACAATTGTTGAAATGCGCGCATTTCTTTCTTGACCAATGCTGACTTTTTTTTATGCGGAAACATTGGGTCAAGATAAATCACATCTGCCAAAGGTTTAGCATTTTTATTTGTGCCTTGCTTTAAAATATAATCTGTCGCATCGGTTTTGACCAGTAACATTCGCCCCCAAAATTCAGGAACTACTTCAATGCGGTTTAGCGCATCCTCTAGTAACGCACCTATAATTGGACTGCGTTCTAACATAGTGACATGAGCACCCACACTGGCCATAATAAAACTATCGTTACCCATTCCCGCAGTGCAGTCGATTACTGAAAGTGTATCTTTGCCTTTTATGCCAATCGCTTTAGCTAACGCTTCATTGCGACCACCGCCATGTAGCTTACGATAATTAAGCGAGGGTGAATTAAAATCAACGATTATATCACCCCAACTTGGCTCATTGCTCAAACGCAAGGCAAGGCCTTGCGAGGTATAAACCAGTTGCCACTCACTAAGCTCTTTAGCGTTCGAACTAATGTTACCCCCTTTCACACTGTGCTTAGCGATTTTCGGTGCCTTTTTGTTTGCTGTCTTATTTTTTGATGACCGACTATTTGATTTTTCGTTGGCATACTGACCGCCACGCTTAACTATTGGAAAACCTGTTTCAACCGACAATTTCTTTGCATCCTCCAGAGGGGAAATACGGTCGCTATCCTCAACAAGAATGACTATTCCGGCATGATTATCTTGCTCACTTTGGTCGTCCATAGCAGTATTTGGATCACGCATTCCCATACTCCTCTTTATACGCTAACCATCTATTAATAAGCGCTTGTGAATTACTTGGATATTCGCGCCATACGAGTTCAGCCATATTTTTTATTTCTGGAATAAGCGCTGCGTCGCGTATTAAATCGGCTATTTTCAAGTCGGCTATGCCGGTTTGTTTAGTTCCTAATATTTCACCTGGGCCGCGAATTTCTAAGTCTTTTTCAGCAATATAAAACCCGTCCGTCGAGTCACGTAAAACGCCTAAACGTTTACTGGCTGTTTTGGATAGCGGACCTGAATACATTAGTACACAGTGACTTTCGATCGAGCCACGCCCTACTCTGCCACGCAACTGATGCAATTGCGCCAAACCCAAACGTTCTGGGTTTTCAATAATCATTAAACTCGCATTGGGAACATCAACACCAACTTCAATGACGGTAGTTGCGACCAACAAATCAAGCTTGCCTTGCTTGAAATCATCCATGACTTGTTGTTTTTCTGCTGCCTTTAAGCGCCCGTGTACTAATCCAACTTTTAGCTCTGTTAACAGGGTTCTCAATGCAACTGCAGCATCTTCCGCCGCTTGGCACTGCAGTACTTCTGACTCATCAATAAGTGTGCACACCCAATATATTTGGCGCTTTTGTTCAACAACAGCCTTGCGAACGCGCTCGATTACATCACCGCGTCTGGTATCAGGCAATACTACGGTTGTTACCGGAGTCCTTCCCGGAGGCAACTCATCAATAATGGAGGTATCTAAATCAGCGTAGGCTGTCATAGCTAACGTCCGCGGAATTGGCGTTGCTGTCATTATTAATTGATGAGGATATTTGCCAAGCTTCTCACCTTTTTTACGCAACGCCAAACGTTGATGAACGCCAAAACGATGCTGCTCGTCAACAATCACCATTGCCAAATTCTTGTACTCTACTTGCTCTTGAAATATCGCATGAGTCCCTATTAGCATTTGGATCTTTCCCAACGCTAGTTGTTCAAGGGTTTCGATTCTGGCTTTACCTTTTAACTTGCCCGCCAACCAACCTACGTTGATACCCAGACGCGTAAACCAATCCGTAAAATTACGCGTGTGCTGTTCCGCCAAAAGTTCAGTTGGTGCCATCAAGGCAACTTGATAGCCTGCGCTAATCGCAGATAATGAACTGAGTGCTGCAACCAGGGTCTTGCCTGATCCAACGTCTCCCTGGATCAAACGCATCATGGGTTGAGCATGCCCCATGTCCTGCTCAATTTCATTGACCACACGAGTTTGCGCAGCTGTTGGTTCAAAAGGAAGACTAGCTAAAAACTGTTGTTTTAGTGGCTCATCTATTTGCACAGCAATGCCCGGTTCAGCATTAGATTGCGAACGTACTTTCAACATACTTAAATGATGTGCTAGCAGCTCTTCAATCACCAAACGTTTTTGGGCAGGATGTCTACCCTCAATCAAATCTTCAATTATGATATCTGGCAGTGGTCGATGCACTATATGCAAAGCATCTGTTAGAGATATTTGTTGCTCATATAGGCCATTCGGCAATAACTCTAACAATGCACCTTTATCCAACTGCTTCAAAGCTTGCTCGGTTAAACTGCGCAGCGTGAGTTGCCTGACACCTTCGGTTGTTGGATAAACAGGTGTTAGTGATTCTTCTAAACTTGTATTTTCAGGGTCATCAACAATCTTATACTCTGGATGCATCATTTCGAGGGTTGATTTACCCGTACGAACTTCACCAAAAGCGCGAATAATATTGCCGATTGCTAATGACTTCGTTTGTGCAGCGGAAAAATGAAAAAAACGCAGAGTAACGGAACCGCTACCATCACTCACTTTAACCAGCAGCATGCGACGTTTACCATATTGAATATCGGCCGACATAATCTCGCCTTGGATCGACACATGCAGATAGGCATGCAAGTCGGCCATAGGATAAATTCGCGTGCGATCTTCATATCTAGCAGGAAGGTGAAAAATCACGTCTTGTAGAGTAACAAGACCGAGTTTTTTTAATTTTTCTGCAACTTTTGCGCCGACACCTTTAAGCGTGGTAACCGGCGTATCAGCCAGTGACTTCATTTCATAGTATTCTTTTCGTTGTAAGATTGACCTTATTCCTAAACTTTACCAGACCTTTGCAATTAAGCCACCTGTTCTAGCAATCAGGTTTGGAAAAAAGACCAACCGCATAATATCAGGTTCGCCTTTTCTTCAGTTCGCCGTGCTATGTCATTCAACGTTAAGAACTTGACTGTAAATTGACAATAAAGTGGCATGCTTGTCGCAAGCTGCCACTAGATATTGACTCAGTTAAGCTGGTCGTCTTTCCAAAATTTAGTGCCTTTAACCGTCGCTTGCAAAGCTAAACCGCTTTCAGTCATGGTATACACCGTTACATCGCCATAATAGGCTTCGCCTTCAATCGACTTGCCTTTTGTACCGGCTTTAGCAGCGGCATCGGCATTACCACCGAAGGTCCAGCCTTGTTCTACGAAATTGCGCATAGCGGCTTGATTGTGAAACACCATAACAATGCGATAATCTTTTGCGCCTATACCAAATCCAACTCCGCCTTCAGCCATATTCATATAGGTTTTTTTATTCTGAACTTGGTCATTAACGACACCATAACCAGTTCCAGCGGAAACTAAGAATAAATTAATGTTAGCGTTGGAAAATACAGCGTAACCCGGCGATGCTTTTAATTCATCCCTAGCTGCGGGCTTCTTCAGATATAACTTTTCCAGCGCGTCTTGTTGCATTTCCAATATTGCTGCACGCTTTTCAAGGTTAGTGCCTGATCCATAAGATGCACAGGCACTGAGTAAAAAAACACATGCTAAGCCACTTAATAATTTTAAACGATACATGTCACTTTCCTTATAATCGAATGTTGCTAAGGCCTATAGTATACACCCAAACATGCTATAAAATTTAGAATGTATTGCAGTTAGCCGAGTAATAACGGTGTGATCACCAATATTAAGGGGTGATTTGATTTGGGCATCAATACGAAACCTTAAAAACACAA